>ENA-OQJQ01000924-OQJQ01000924.1-human-gut-metagenome-genome-assembly--contig:-NODE-924-length-11137-cov-8.042948_pt1 | contig 11137 bp, 8 predicted proteins | sample MGYA00242609_ERZ504776 | MGnify/ENA primary metagenome ERZ504776 (study PRJEB26092, sample SAMD00036354) | human gut metagenome | host: Homo sapiens | study: EMG produced TPA metagenomics assembly of... | reverse complement strand
CAGGTCTTGATGCTCGGCCCCATGGAGATGCTGCCCAAGGGCGAGTTCCACAACGGTCACAACGTGATTGCCTTCATCGGCAGCTACGACCAAGCCACCCACACCTTCACCAAGGAAAATGTGCAGCTGATGGACGGCGGCATCGACTTCTATGCCACCCAGACCACCCTTGCCCCGGATGGCCGCCGGATCATGACAGCATGGCTGCAGACCTGGTCGGACACCGAGGATAAGCCCCAGGGCTGCAAGTGGTTCGGGCAGACCATCTGCCCCCGGGAGCTGCATATCAAGGATGGGCGCATTATTCAGACCCCCGTGCGGGAGCTGGATGCCGTCCACGGTAAGCGCACCTTCCACGAAAATGTGACGGTGCAAAGCGAAACTTCTCTGGAAGGCATCAAGGGCCGTGTGGCCGACCTGACCGTCACGGTGCAGCCCGGCGAATACCGCTCCTTCACCCTGAAGCTGGCCGCCGATGCAGACCATCACACCAGCCTGACCTACGATCCCTACACTTCCGAGCTGACGCTGGATCGCAGCTATGCCGGTTCCCGTGCCGACATCGTTCACCGCCGCAGCTGCAAGGTGCGCAGCCAGAACGGTGCGCTCAAGCTCCGCATCCTGCTGGATAAAAACAGCATCGAAGTTTTCGCCAACGATGGTGAGCAGACCATGACCGTATGGATCTACACCCCCCAGTCTGCCGATGGCATCACCTTTGCTGCCGATGGCAAAGCAACAATCACGGCAGAACAGTTTGAACTGAATCTGTAACCTGATATTCCCTTCATTTCTCCTTCATTGAATACAGCCCCGCTTTGGCTTCTTCTTCACCAAAGCGGGGCTGTGTTTTTGTATGGGTTCTATGCGTTCTGCCCCGCTCCGGGGGCTTTTTTGTGTCCGGGAGGCGGCGTTTTCTGAAAACGCAGCCAAACTGCAAAAAAAGTTACAATTTTCTCATCAAAAAAGGCGGTTTCCCATTGACAGCCTTGTTATAATAGGAGTGTAAGATTTTTGAGCCAGCACTCTGCGGCTCTGATTGCTGAACGGCCCTTGCGGGCTTTTGGAAAAAGAAAGAGGCATACAGCATTATGACGAATATCGATATTTTCTCCGGCTTCCTGGGTGCCGGCAAGACGACCCTGATCAAGAAGCTCATCAAGGAATCCTTTGCGGGCCAGAAGGTGGTCCTGATCGAGAACGAGTTTGGTGAGATCGGCATCGACGGCGGCTTCCTGAAGGAGTCCGGCATCCAGATCAACGAGCTGAACGCAGGCTGCATCTGCTGCTCTCTGGTGGGCGATTTCCGTGCCGCTCTGCAGCAGGTGGTGGAGCAGTACCACCCCGACCGCATCGTCATTGAGCCCTCCGGTGTGGGCAAGCTGAGCGATGTCACCCGCGCTGTGGAGGGTGTGGCTGAGCATCTGGATGTGAAGCTGAACAGCTTTGTCACCGTGGCCGATGTCAACAAGGTCAAGATGTATATGAAGAACTTCGGTGAGTTCTATGATGATCAGATCAGCCACGCAAGCTGCATCATCCTGAGCCGCACCCAGACCGCCAGCGAGGAGAAGATCGCTGCTGCGGTCGCCATGCTGCGCGAGAAGAACCCCACCGCAACCATCGTGACCACCGCATGGGATTCCCTGACCGGTGAGCAGATCCTGAAGGCCATGTCCTCCAAGGACGATTTCAAGGCAGAGCTGATCGCCATGGCTGCCAAGGCCAATGAGAAGCACGCCGAGGAGGACGAGGAAGAAGAGCACGAGCATCATCACCATCATTACGATGAGAACGGTGTGTGCAGCTGCGGCCATCACCACCATGATCACGATGATGGTGACGACGATGATGAGGACGAGCACGAGCATCACCACGACCACGAGGATGATGGCCACGAGGACCACTGCTGCCACCACCACGATCACGACCATGACGATGACCATGACCATGATGAGCATGAGCATCATCACCACGATGAGGATGGCCACTGCTGCTGCGGCCATCACCACCACCATCACCACGATCACGATGCTGATGAGGTGTTCACCAGCTGGGGTGTCGAGACGGCCAAGAAGTTCAGCAAGGCAGACATCGAGCATGCACTGACCGAGCTGGACGGCGGCAAGTACGGCATGATCCTGCGCTCCAAGGGCATCGTGGATGGCGGTGCCGACGGCTGGCTGGAGTTCGATTACGTCCCCGGCGAGTGGGAAGTGCGTCAGCGCGGTGCCGACGTGGGCGGCAAGCTGGTCGTCATCGGCTCCAAGCTGGACGAAAAGGCCATTGCCGCACTGTTTGGCTGCTGAGCTGCAAGTTGTGTAAGGAGAAAAACCGATTATGGCAAACGAGATCCCGGTTTACCTGTTTGTGGGCTTCCTCGAAAGCGGCAAGACCAAGTTCATTCAGGAGACCTTTGAAGACCCCAATTTCGACTCCGGCGACAAGACCCTGCTGCTGGTCTGCGAAGAGGGCGAGGAAGAATATAACGAGAAGAAGTTCGCCTTCCCCGGCGTGACCCTGAAGGTCCTCGAGGATAAGGCGGAGCTGAACCCCCAGAATCTGGCCAGGCTCGAAAAAGAATCCGGCGCAGGCCGTGTGGTCATTGAGTACAACGGCATGTGGCTGCTGCAGGATCTGGCCAACAACCTGCCCGAGAACTGGATCGTCTACCAGTGCATCGCCACGGCTGACGGCACCACGGCCCTGACCTACGCCCGCGACAACTCCATGCGCTCTCTGCTGCTGGACAAGATCGCCCGCAGTGAACTGATCGTGTTCAACCGCGCCGAGGCCGTGAACAACGATGCCGCCCGTCAGGAGCTGCACAAGCTGGTGCGTCAGGCCTCCCGCAAGTGCGATATCGCCTATGAGTTCGCCGACGGCAGCGTGGCATACGATGACATCCCTGACCCGCTGCCCTTCGATCTGAACGCCCCGATCGTTGAGATCGGCGAGGACGATTTCGGCATCTGGTATATGGACTGCCAGGACGAGCCCCAGAAGTATACGGGCAAGACCGTCCGGTTCCTGGCGCAGGTCTGCCAGACCAACCGCGCGGGCAAAAACAGCTTTGTACCCGGCCGTTTTGCAATGACCTGCTGTGTGCAGGATATCCAGTTCGTGGGCTTCCCCTGCAGCTATGATGGCTACAAGGCACTGGAGCAGCGCGCCTGGGTCACTGTGACCGCCAAGGTCAATTACAAGTTCCACAACATCTACCGCGGCAAGGGCCCGGTGCTGACCGCCATTTCGGTGGAGCCCGCCGAAAAGCCGCAGAACGATGTCGTAACATTCTCTTAATCCTATCTTATACAGGGAGGACTTCACCATGAAAACTCTGTTCCGTGTTCTGGGTGCCGTTGCCGCTGTGGCTGTTACCGGTGCCGCCATCGTCGTGCTGGACAAAGTTCTGAACGACAAGGACCCGCTCCACGTCGAAAACGTGGAGTTCCCCGAGGAAGCTGAAAAGGACCCCGCCGAGGCTGAAAAGACTGCCGAAGCCTACGCCGAGGGCGAGGCCAAGGAGACCACTCCCGGTGACGCATGGCCCCCTGCCTTTGAAAAGGCTCCTGCCGAGCCCGAGACTGCGCCCGCAGCCCCGGTGGTGGAAGCTGCCCGGGCAGAGGAGCCTGCCGAGGAAAAGCCTGCGGCAGAGGAAACGACCGTGAATCCTGTGGAGGCTGGCCCTGCCGTTGCCCCCAAGGATGAGAACGGCAAGTTCGATACCACCAAGATCGCGGAAGCCAGCGATTTCACCGGCATCGAAGAGGAATCCGGCTGCAAGAGCTGAGCAAAGCAATAAAAGGACGCTGTGCCGCAGGGCACAGCGTCCTTTTTCTGTCTGGGTCACTTCCGCAGGGCTTTGGCGGCTTCGGTGCCTGCCACGGCACCCTCGTACACGGCCTTGGCGACCTGCAGCAGCCCGCCGGTGCAGTCTCCGGCGGCATACAGGCCGGGCAGGGAGGTCTGCATGTGGTCATCCACCACGATCCGGCTGCCGTTCACCTCGGCCCCCAGCTTGCGGGCCAGGGCAGTGCTGCCCGCCACGCCCAGCGCCACGAACACGCCGGAGACTTCCAGCGTCCCGCCGTCTTTCAGCTGCACGCCGGTGACCCGCTCTTCGCCGAGGATGGCTTCCACGGCTTCCGTCCGCACGGCCACCTCCGGCGGGAACTGTGCCGTCAGCGGGGCCCCGCCCGTGAGCAGGGTGACGCTGTGAGCCACGGGCAGCAGGGCCTGTACCTCATGCAGGGCGTACTCTCCGCTGCCCAGCACGGCCACATCCCTGCCGCGGTAGAAAAAGGCATCGCAGGTGGCGCAGTAGCTTACGCCGTGGCCCTCCAGCCCGGCAAGGCCCGGAATGCGGGGCGCTGCCCGGGAAGCCCCCGTGGCCAGAATGACAGCATCGGCAGGGAAATCCCCGGCCAGCGTCTCCACGGTCAGCTTGTCGGTGTAGGTCAGGCCCACGGCCTCGGTGGTGACGAACTCCACCCCCACGGCCTTGGCACCCTCGATGCCCCGGCGTTCCAGCTCGGCACCGGTGATGGGTTCGGCAAAGCCGTAGTAATTCTGGATGAGCTCGGCCCGGTCCAGTGCGCCGGGGCCCTTGGTCAGAACGGTGGTCTGCACCCCGGCGCGCGCGGCATACAATGCCGCCGAGACACCTGCGGGGCCGGAACCGATGATCACAATGTTAGACATGGCAGTTTCTCCTTATGGTAGGTTGTACAGAGGATAGCTTGATCTTATGATAACTATTATACCTCAACTCCCCGCACTTTTCATCTCCGACGAACTGTGCTATACTGAAAATATCGCAAGAATCGACACCATGGAGGGGAAAAACCTATGTCCAAGCAGCGCCTGCTTTTTATCACCACCGGCGGCACCATTGCCAGCGTGCGCACCGCACAGGGGCTCAAGCCTGTTCTGACCAGCGAGGAGCTGCTGGCCCATCTGCCGGAATTGCAGCAGCTCTGCTGCCCGGAAACGCTCAATCTGTGCAGCATCGACAGCACCGACCTTGGCCCGGAGCACTGGCTGATGATGGCCAAGGCCGTGCAGGAAAACTATGCGCTTTACGATGGCTTTATCATCTGCCACGGCACCGATACACTGGCCTACTCGGCGGCGGCGCTGTCCTACCTCATTCAGAATGCGGACAAGCCCATCATCCTCACGGGTGCCCAGCAGCCCATTTCCAATGAGATCACCGATGCCAAGAAGAACCTGCGGGACAGCGTGATCTGTGCCCTTGACCCGGGCAGCCGGGGTGTGGTGGTGGTGTTTGGGGGGCACGTCATTGCGGGCACCCGCGCCAAGAAGAACAAGACCATCAGCTACGATGCCTTTGCGTCGGTCAACTTCCCGGCGCTGGCGCTGGTGCAGGGCGACCGGCTGGTACGGTATGTGGCTTCGCCCTGGCCCACCGGCCCGGTGGAGTTTGGCCGGGCGCTGAACCCCAAAGTGTTCCTGCTCAAGCTGACCCCCGGCCTTGGGCCGGAGCTTATCCCGGCCATCTTTCAACAATATGACTGCGTCATTGTGGAAAGCTTTGGCGTGGGCGGCATTCCCCAGCGGCTCATGGATGCCTTTGCCGAGGAGCTGGGCGATTACGACAAGACCCACAAGATCCTGATCCTGACCACGCAGGTCACTTATGAGGGCAGCGATGTGGGCATTTACGAGGTGGGCAAGCGGGTCAAGAATCGCTTCCGCTTCCTGGAGGCCCACGATATGACCATTGAGGCCGTTGTCACCAAGGTCATGTGGCTGCTGGCCCAGGACTGCGAGAACTTTGACCAGCTCCAGCAGCGGTTCTACCGGCAGATCAATTTTGATACATTCTATCATTGAAACAAACGGGAGATGCCCCACCGGCACCTCCCGTTTCTGTTATGTGAACACCAGATGCACTAACCCCCTGGATTGGTAGTATAACAGATCTCCGGGATTTTGCAAGAAAAATCCCGGGGCCGGATGTTTCCGGTCAATTTGAAAACTTTTTGTCCGTCACTCGTGGACTTTTGGCGAACCGGGACAAAGTTTTGCCAAAAGGCTTGCACTTTGATGCTTTACTGTGGTAAAATCGAAGCGTACTTTCATTTGGAAAGACAAGGGGGAAAAAGTATATGACCAACATCTGCATCATCGCCACCATCATCATCTATCTGGTGGCAATGCTGTTGGTTGGGTTTGCATACAGCAAGTCCAACAACGACAGCACCGATTTCTACCTCGGCGGCCGCAAGATGGGCCCGCTGGTCACGGCCATGAGCGCCGAAGCCAGCGATATGTCCAGCTGGCTGCTGATGGGAATGCCGGGCCTTGCCTACCTCACCGGCATCGCCTCGCCCGGCTGGACCGCCATCGGCCTGGCGCTGGGCACCTGGCTGAACTGGCTCATCGTGGCCCGGCGGCTGCGGCGGTATTCGGCCAATCTGGATGCCATCACCGTGCCGCAGTTCCTGTCCCTGCGGTTCCACGACCAGCGCAATCTGCTCAACGCACTGGGCGCGGTGATCATCATCGTGTTCTTTGTGCCCTACACGGCTTCGGGCTTTGCCGCCTGCGGTAAGCTGTTCCACAGCCTGTTCGGTGTGGATTACATGGCGGCCATGGTGGTCTCGGCCTGCGTCATCGTGGGCTATACCATCACGGGCGGCTTCCGCGCCGTTACCACCACCGACCTCATCCAGTCCATCGTGATGAGTCTGGCCCTTGTGGCTGTACTGGTGTACGGCATTGGCGCGGCAGGCGGCTGGGATGCCGTTGTGGCCAACGCCCAGAGCCTGCCCGGTTACCTGACCATGATGGCCAGCCACAACGCCGCCGAGGGCACGGCCACCTCGTACAGCCTGCTGGACATCGTCTCCACCATGGCGTGGGGCCTGGGCTACTTCGGAATGCCCCACATCCTGCTCCGCTTCATGGCCATTGAGGATGAAAAGAAGCTGGTGCTCAGCCGCCGCATTGCCAGCGTGTGGGTCATCATTGCCATGACCGCCTCCATCATCATCGGCATGGTGGGCCTTGGCATGACCAAGGCAGGCGCGCTGGAGTACCTGAGCGGCTCCTCCAGCGAGACGGTCATCGTCCGCATTGCAAACCTCATTGCACAGCACGGCATTCTGGCAGCCGTTCTGGCGGGCCTGATCCTGGCGGGCATCCTTGCCGCCACCATGTCCACCGCCGACAGCCAGATGCTTGCCGCCGCGTCCAGCGTCTCCCAGAACATCCTGCAGGAGTTCGGCCACATGAAGCTGACCGAGCGCCAGAGCCTGTTTGCCGCCCGCCTGACCATCATCTGCGTCAGCGTGGTGGGCGTGGTGCTGGCCCGTGACCCCAATTCCAGCGTGTTCGGCATCGTCAGCTTTGCATGGGCCGGTTTCGGCGGCGCGTATGGTGCCGTGATGCTCTGCGCCCTGTTCTGGAAGCGCTGCAACTGGCAGGGCGCGCTGGCCGGAATGCTCGCCGGCGGCCTGATGGTCTTTGTCTGGAAGTACCTCATCAGCCCGCTGGGCGGCGTGTTCGGCATCTATGAGCTGCTGCCTGCCTTCCTGACCTCCCTGCTTGTCTGCATGGTGGTCAGCCTTGTTACTCCGGCCCCTTCGGTGGAGATCGAAGCCGAGTTTGAGGCGGCGAAATAAGAAACAAAAGCAAGGGCCATTGCACGGGAATCTGTGCAATGGCCCTTGCTTTATACGCGGCGCATAACGCCGTTCTCAACAAAGAAAAGATTCGGCTAAGAAAAAATATTTTGTATACAAAAAAGAAAAAGATTGTTTGTACAGAATTACGAAAATGCTGCATAGATTAAAGAATACAACAAGAAATACTTTCAAATCGTAAAATTTTTGAGCAATTTCGTAAAAACGTACTAACATTTTGGAAGAAGATGCCGTATCATGGACTTATAAATGCGCATACGGCTTGCGGGCCGTGTGCCAAAATTGTCCGGAAAGTTCAGGAAGGAGTATTTTCATGGGAAAATCAACAGTGGATGCGTCTGCAAAGTTTGGATTGCGTGATAAACTTGCATACGCAGCGGGTGACTTTGGCTGCAATATGAGTTTTGCACTCAAAGGCTACCTGACGATTTATTGGACGCAGTTTATGGGGATCGACAACTACCTGATGGCATCCCTTCTGCTGATCGTGCAGATCTGGGACGCAATCAACGATCCGATTATCGGAGCAATGGTAGATGCGGATACGCATAAATACCGCCGGAACAAGTTCCTTGCCTATATCTGGTTCGGTGCGATCGGCCTGACCGTGGCCGGTGCACTTTGCTATCTGCCGTTCCCGCAGGCTCCCAGTATGGTCAAGAACATTCTGTTTGTGGCAGGCTATATGATTTGGGATGCTTTCTACACCGTTGCAAATGTGCCGTATGGCTCGATGCTGTCTCTGATCTCGGATGACCCGATCCAGCGTGCACAGCTGTCTACCTTCCGCTCCATTGGTTCTATGGGCGGTGCGCTTCTGACCGGTATGCTGATTCCGGTGATCATTTATGATAACCAGAACAACCTGCGTGGTGAGCAGATGTTTGTCATTGCTCTGATCATGGGTGTGATCGGTCTGATCTGCTTCCGCTTTATGGTCACGAACACAAAGGTGCGTGTGGACACCACGATCACTCTGAAAGAGGATGCACCAAAGTTCAACATCATAAAGGCATTCAACAACTTTATCCATAACCGCCCGGCTGTGGGCGCAACACTGGCACCTATCGCAACGTTTATTGGTATGTATGGTGCCTCTACTGCAGGTCAGATCCTGTTCCAGGCTTATTTCAAGAATGCAAAGATCTCCGGCATTGTGGGTATGATCTCCTACTTTGGCGTTTTCATTTTCAGTCCTTTTGTGAGCCGTATCGTCAAGCGCTTTGGCAAGAAGGAAGCCGTGACCTTTGGTTCAGTAGTCTGTGCGCTGGCCTACGTCCTGATGCTGGTTCTGCCCATCACACCGGACGGCCGGGGCCTCAGCCTTTATGTCCTGTGTCAGATCATTGCAATGCTGGGCGGCGGTATCGGAAGCTGCCTGAGCTGGTCTCTGATGGCGGATGCGATCGATTATAACGAGTGGAAATTTGGTGTGCGAGAAGAAGGCACTACCTATGCACTGCACTCCTTCTTCCGTAAGCTTGCACAGGGCATCGGACCTTCTCTGGGCCTTGTTCTGGCAACCAAACTGGGCTATGATGCATCTCTGAAGGCTGCACAGACGATCGAAGTGGCAACCCGGATGCGCTATCTGGTGCCGGTCATGTATCTGGGAAGCTATATCGTGATGATCATTGCGTACGGCGTGGTGTTCAATCTGGACAAAAAGACGCTGGCGCAGATGGAAAGCGATCTGAAAGAACGCCGGGCAAAGAACGAAAAGTAAATGATCTTATAATCAGAGGAATAGAAGAACGGGGAAACTTCTGATAAGATGATAGAAAGCCCTCCTTTCGCTTGAGCGATGGGAGGGCTTTCTTTTTTTCAGTTGATCAGAATCGCCATCATCTCAGCGCAGGGAATCACGAAGCCGAACCCGAAGAAGAACAGCAGGTCGAGCACAAACTTCCAGAGCCGGACAGCAGGGGAGCAGAAGTTCATGGAGCGGGTGACGGAGGCACCTATCTCACCCCAGTGTCGGTAGTAGCCGGTCTGCTCAAAGTTGTTCCAGAGCTCCAGCGAGAGAAATTCTATCCCGACGAACAATGGGAAAAACACCCAGGAGGGAAGCCAGCCGTCTGCCTGCAGGTTCCCATTGCTCAGGGTACGCCAGTGGACGGCCATCCGGCCCGGGCAGGCGAGGATGCCCCAGATGGCCAGTGCGGCACTGAGCCAAAACAAAACTGCCCGTACCGAGCGCCAGTCAATGGATTGTTGACGGCGCAGCAGAGTAAAGAAATCTTCCAGCGGGACTTCCGGTGCAATATCTGCTTCCTGCGGGTCGCGGCAGTGCATCAGGTCGGCAAGGGTCAGCCCCAGCGCGTCGGCCAGTGGTTCCAGCGTGTTGATGTCCGGCAGGCCGACCCCGCGTTCCCATCGGCTGACAGCCTTATCTGTTACATGCAGCTGCTGGGCCAGCTCTGCCTGTGTTAATCCTTGTGACTTGCGCATCCGGGCGAGAAATGCCCCGAACGTTTTCGCATCCATTGTGCTCACATCCTTTGGAAAAAGGATAGCATACCACGCACCAAAAGGCAATCGACGCTTCGTTTACAGACGCTGAAACGCAAAAACTCCCCACCCTGTGCTCGGTCAATGAGCACAGGGTGGGGAGCTTCTTTATATGGAGTTCAGAAGAAAAATGCTGGGATCAGAGCTTACAGCTGGGGGCCGGCAGAGACCAGAGCCTTGCCGTGCTCGTTACCCTCGTACTTCTTGAAGTTCTTGATGAAGCGGCCAGCCAGATCCTTGGCCTTCTCCTCCCACTGGGAAGCGTCGGCGTAGGTATCGCGGGGATCCAGGATGCCGGTGTCAACACCGTTCAGGACGGTGGGAACCTCGAAGTCGAAGTAGGGGATCTTCTTGGTGGGCACGTTGTTGATATCGCCGTTCAGGATAGCATCGATGATGCCACGGGTGTCCTTGATGGAGATGCGCTTGCCGGTGCCGTTCCAGCCGGTGTTGACCAGGTAAGCCTTAGCGCCGCTCATCTTCATCTTCTTGACCAGCTCCTCAGCGTACTTGGTGGGGTGCAGCTCCAGGAAAGCCTGGCCGAAGCAAGCGGAGAAGGTGGGGGTGGGCTCGGTGATGCCGCGCTCGGTGCCAGCCAGCTTGGCGGTGAAGCCGGACAGGAAGTAGTACTGGGTCTGCTCGGGGCTCAGGATAGAGACGGGAGGCAGAACGCCGAATGCGTCAGCAGACAGGAAGATGACATTCTTTGCAGCAGGTGCAGAAGAGACGGGGCGGACGATGTTCTGGATGTGGTTGATGGGGTAGGACACACGGGTGTTCTCGGTGACAGACTTGTCAGCGAAGTCGATGTGGCCCTCAGCATCCAGAGTGACGTTCTCCAGCAGAGCGTTGCGCTTGATGGCGTTGTAGATATCAGGCTCGGAGTCCTTATCCAGGTTGATGACCTTTGCGTAGCAGCCGCCCTCGAAGTTGAACACGCCGTTGTCGTCCCA
>ENA-OQJQ01000918-OQJQ01000918.1-human-gut-metagenome-genome-assembly--contig:-NODE-918-length-11207-cov-2.702246_pt1 | contig 11207 bp, 28 predicted proteins | sample MGYA00242609_ERZ504776 | MGnify/ENA primary metagenome ERZ504776 (study PRJEB26092, sample SAMD00036354) | human gut metagenome | host: Homo sapiens | study: EMG produced TPA metagenomics assembly of... | reverse complement strand
CGAAAAAAAGAGGCGGTGGAGCAGGCGGATCTCCTAAAGCGAGATCTAAGTGCGGCAGAGGAGCGCCGGGAACGTTACATCCAGGATGCGGTAGACGCAGAGTGCGAAGCATCCCGTATCTCAGATGAATTGTCTGCTTATGTCCCCGCCGCAACGCCCGCAATCGAAGATATGCCGGGTTACTCTGACAAACTCGGAGAGCTTCAAGGCGCGATCATTGCCGCAAAAACACAGATCCAGGATATATTAAGCGAGACATCTTCGATCCGGGGAGAGATCGGAAAGAAGATCCAGGCTCTGCGGGTCGAGGTAGACCAGCTTGATAAGGAGCTTGGCAAGGCCGGGACGCTGGAGTTTGCCAAGGCCAGAGAGACAGCCCTCCGCCAGGAAGCTCAGAGAGCCTCTGAGGAGATGGAGGCGATAGACAGGCAGTTGTTTCTCTGCGAGGAGTTTGCTCGCTTTAAGGTCCAATTTATTGAGAGCGGAATCAATCAAAAATTTGGACTGGCTCGATTCCGGCTTTTCCGCGAACAGGTCAACGGCGGGCTGGATGATTGCTGCGAGGTCATGTACGATGGTGTCCCGTACAGTTCCCTGAATAACGGGATGAGGATCAATATCGGGGTCGATGTCATTCGCACGATTTCCGAACACTATGGGATCAGAGTCCCGCTTGTGGTTGATAATGCTGAGAGTGTAACAAGACTTCTGGATGCTGGGACGCAGGTGATTCGGCTTGTGGTCAGCGACACAGATCAGGAATTGAGGTGCGAATATGGCGCTTAAGGTCAAAGATAGAGCGAAGCCCAAGCTCCCACCTGTAGAGCCCGGCGTTTATCTCGCAGTCTGTGTAGGGGTCATCGATTTAGGCGAGCAGTATAGCGAGAAGTTCAAAAATTACCGAAACGAAGTCCAGTTTGTCTGGGAATTGGCCGGAGAAACGGTAGAGGTGGACGGGGAGCAAAAGCCGCGGCAGCTCTCCAGAACTTTCAGCGTTGCGGCCAGCAAAAAGAGCAACCTTCGAGGATTCCTCGGCGGATGGAACGGCGTGCAGTACAGTGATGAACAGTTCCAGGATCTCGATTTGTTCGGACAGGCCGGAAGGCCCTGCCAACTCAATGTGGTCCTCAACGATACGGGAGAATATGCAAATGTGGACAGCGTGATCCCCCTCCCCAAAGGAGTGCCGGCCCCGCAGGCAGTCTCCCCTGCGATACTCTGGAATATGGATGAGTGGTCGGATGAGAAATTTTCTGCCCTCCCGGATTGGGTCCAGGAAAAAATCAAAAAGTCTACTCAATATCAGAAAGACCATACCCCAACGGACTCGGTCGATTTTCCTGTGGAGACATCAGGGCCCCAGGGGGACGGGGGGTGCCCGATTTGAGGTTTATCCCCCTGGCAAGCTCCAGTCACGGGAACGCATACCTCCTGGATGATGGAAAGACGTGCCTCCTGATCGAGTGCGGGGTGAGTTACAAAAAGCTTCAACGCCTGACCGGCTTTGGAGTCTCCGGCATCATTGGATGCTTGATCTCACACGAACATCACGATCACGCCGGATGCTACGAACAGCTCATCAAAAGTGGCATTCCTGTCTATGCCAGCCGAGGGACAGCGGAGGCCCTTGAGTGTGACTTGTTCCAGATACTGGAAGACAGAGAGCACGTAACGATAGGGAGCTTTGAAGTCCTCCCCTTCCCGACCTTTCACGACGCAGCAGAGCCGATGGGTTTCTTGATCCGCAGCCAAAGCGACGGAGAAAAACTGGTATTTGCCACAGATACTGTAAATCTTGGCTATCAGTTCCCGGAGGTCAACATAGCGGCGATCGAGTGCAACTACGATGAGAACATCCTATCCAGGGCGGAACGGATGCCGGAAAAGGTGCGTCACCGGATCACAAACAGCCACATGTCCGTGGTCCGGGCATGCCTCTGGCTGGAGCGTCTGGACAAAAGCCGATTGAAGGAAGTTTATCTAATGCATCTCTCTGATGCATGTTCCGATGAGCACAATTTTCATCGGATGGCACAATGTGCGGTGGGCAGCTCCGTCAGAGTAATGATCTGCCCAAAAGAAAAGAAGTGACTGGGGGGCTGGATGGCTCTGGCCCCTCCCATAGAAAGCGGGTGATAGGATGGCGGGACGCCCGAAGGAGGGCATCGAGTTCTCGGGATGGGCGGCGGACGTATTTGAAGACCCAAAGATAGACAAACTGATCGACGGCCAGGGTGCGGCTGGATTTACGATCTACTTCTATCTTTGCCAAAGGGCTTTCGGGCTCCACGGATACTTTTTGCCATGGACCTGCGATGATGCCGCGAGCACCGCGAGAAGGATAGGCGGCGGAGTTGGGTCAAAGACAGTGCAGGATACTGTCGGGCTGTGCTTGCGTATTGGCTTGTTTGACCGCATGCTGTACGAGGGGCATGGAATACTTACGAGCAGGGGTATTCAGCGGAGCTTTGTCCCGGCGCTGAGGCGTCGGAGGGTAAAGTCTGTCATAGCCGATTATTGGCTTTTGGATGCCGACGAGAGCGCCGGTCTGGTTTTCATACCCAAAAATGAGCAGTGACCGCCATTTGTCGCTTGCAAATGCCCATTTGCGTGCTGCAAATGACACATAGGATAGGATAGGTATAGGAATAGGATAGGTAGCACTCTAAAACCTATAGTCCCTACTTCTAACGGGGGGCGTTCTACCGGAAATCTATCGATAGAAGAAGAGAGATCGCCTCAAGAACTGCCCGCCCCCACCCATTTAGGAGAAAAAACTGATGGAATACAACGATGTTGAAAAGTTGTTCAGTCTACTGGAGCATCTTTACCAAGGGAAGAAAAAGTCAAGAGATAAAGTGACGGTCGCCATCTGGCATGAAGTGTTTAAGCCGTGGAGTTATGAGCAGGTCAGGGATGCAGTGATCAGGAGGTCCAGGGAAAAGAAGTTCATGCCGGACCAATCAGAAATCGCTGAATATCTCCCACGGGCCGATGGAGGATCTAAAATGGGGAGGCCCCGGCCGCCGAGCGAATGGGAGAGAAGGTGCCTGGAACAGTCGATCAGGTGGCAGGAAAAGTGGCACGAGGACCTGCAAAGGCGCGGCCTTCCAACGATGCGAGAGGCATTGGAGCGCGGAATGTCCCTTCCGGAGTGGAGGGCAACGTTGATAGAAGCTGGAGCGTGGGAATAGAAGATGAGAGCAGATACAAACGAATTGATCTCGCTGGAAGATATTGTTCTAAGCGAGGGTCTAGAATCACTTAAAGAGCGCCGCCGTCTAAGAACGATCACCGCTGAGCAGGAAATGGAAAAGAGAGGAGCCATGATCTATGAGTACGACCGGAGAAAAAGAATGGCTGAGGGCACCGAAAGGCTGGCAAGGTGGTACGCAGATCTCCGCAAAAATATCGAAGCCGCCCAAAACCGCTACAGGAAAGAGCGGACCCTTGAGGCAGCCGACATGCTATCGGATGTTCTGGATGGGATGGTAAGACATGCATGAAAATCCATGTTGGACCTGTCAGAAAGCATGCGGAGGTTGCTCCTGGAGCCGCAGCTTTTCTCCGGTGCCGGGCTGGAGGGCCAACAAAACGAAAAAACGAGGACAGGGCGGCACAAAGGGCGGCTACATAGAGAGCTACTACATAAGGTCGTGTCCGGAGTATGATCCAGAGCCAAAGCGGGATATCCCGGAAGAGAGAGGCGGTCAAAGGCTCAAATATGACATCGACAAGGTGATGCTGTTGACTAGGGCCGGAATGACAGAGGCGGAGATCTGCCGGAGGATGGGCGGTATGCCACTTGATACACTGAGGAGATATAAGACCATATTGAGGAAGCGAGGAAAGCTATGCTAGAATTAGAGCAAAGGGCCCTCCTGGGCGACCACGAGGCAGCGAAGCGGCTGACGGAGGCGGGGGTGCTGGTGCCGTGTATGTGTGGCGGAAAAGCCGGAATTGTTTGTTTTGAAAAGCGCGGAGCCCTGTCTGGAGATATGGGATATTTGGCATCAATTAAATGCCGGGATTGCTGGATGGAACTGAGACGGTGGGCGTTGAAAAAGAAGTGGGCAAAGGATTCAGCCCTCCTCGCATGGAACACCCGCGCGCCGATTCTGAGCGCGGAGGAGATGGAGATGCTGGAGGGGATGAAAAGTGGCGATTAAGAATTATACGACCACCATTGATGTCTATAAAAGCCTGGGGGAAATCCAAGGGGCACTTGCCAGCCATGGGGCACGGAAGATCATGGTAGACTATGACGCGGCGGGGCATCCCATTGGTGTTATGTTTGGCATTGAGACACAGGACGGGCCACGCGGGTTCGCACTCCCGGCCAATGTGGAGGGCGTTCGAGCGGTATTCGCCCGACAGAAAGTGAAAGCAACTCCGGGGCAGGCCGAGCGCACAGCCTGGCGCAACGTGCGGGACTGGATTATGGCACAGATGGCGATTATCGAGGCCGGACAAGTCCAGCTCGACGAGGTGTTTTTGCCTTATTTGACAGACGGGAAGGGCCGGACGCTGTACCAGCTCTATCAAGGCGGATACTTGGCGCTTGGGGATGGAAAGGAGGCCCAGCCATGACGCGGGAAGACGCGGTTGAGATTCTGACGACAGCCAGGGAGATGTATCCTGGAAAATCGGTAATTAGGGACGCATTTACGCTGGCCCTCTCTGCCCTCCGCCCCGTCAGCCGGGAGCAGGTGAAGAAGGTGTGGAGGGGCGAGTGGAGAGATTTGCATGGAGATAAGCTGGTTGGCATAGATGATGTGGGGCAAGACGTTTATCGGCATTATCATTACAGCGTTTGCAAAAAATGCGGAAAAGGAATTGCGGCAAAATCAAACTTTTGCCCGTACTGTGGTGATGCAAAGACGGACGAGGCCGTGGAGATGGTGGTGAAGAGATTGGAGGCGCTGTATGGAGATAGGTGACAGGGTCGTTTGCATGGTGAGCGGTGTCCGGGGCGTGATAACAAAAATCTACACCCCGACCGCCTCAGCAATGCAGATTATGGTGTGTACAGATGATGGGCGATTGTATCATGCTCCGTATAGTACATGGAGATTGGAGGCATTGAAAGATGGCAAGGGCGATTGATGCGGACGCTGTTAAGCGTAGGGCTTGGGATATTGCGGAGGCGTGGAAAGACCAGGGGCGTGATTATGAGGCACTATTGCTGGAGAGCGTGGTAGAGCAGATTGTTGATACTCAGCCCACCCTCACCCCGCCGAACGAGGCGCTGACGCTGGAAGAGTTGCGGGAGATGGACGGGGAGCCGGTATGGGTTCAAACGCCAGGTATACCGAAATATGGCTGCTGGGTAATTGTGGCAGGTGTTGATAAAGAGTATGGACAAAGAACTTTGTACTGCCAGGGCGACTATACTTGCCGAAATTACGGGCGGGACTGGATTGCCTACCGCCGCCCGCCGGAGGGAGAAGCCGATGCTTGAGGTTTGCCCTATTACGCTCAAGGAGGCGAATTCCTTTGTGGAACAGCCCCACCGACACCACAAGCCGGTTACGGGCCACAAATTTTCGATTGGCTGTACCGACGGGCAGAAAATCGTGGGTGTCGCCATTGTGGGCCGTCCAGTAAGCCGATATCTGGATGATGGATGGACATTGGAGGTCAATCGTCTCTGTACCGATGGCACGCACAATGCTTGCAGTATGCTCTACGCTGCAGCTTGGCGGGCAGCCAGAGCGATGGGCTATCACAAGCTCATCACCTACATTCTGGACAGTGAGCACGGGACAAGCCTTAAAGCCGCAGGGTGGAAATGCGTGGGACAGGCCGGCGGGTTGCGGTGGACTGGAAAGCGCAGGCCGGAGGTCGATTTATGTCCCGCTCAGCTGAAGATCAAATTTGAAATCGATGACGGGAAATACCCGCCGGAGGGAGAGGAGGAACCCTGATGTCAAAAGAAAGAACTGATCCAAGCGGTGATGCCAGAAATCCTCTCAATCAACAGGCCAATAATCGCACCAAGAAAAACCAGAAGCACTTGAAATATGCGCTCTCGCTTATTTTCGGAGTCGTTCTTGGACTCTTGCTTGGCGCGATACTCGAACTCCGCTAAAGCATCTTCGCCGCGTGGAGTGAGACGCCAGGATGTGGGATTGATGGATAAATCGTCTGGGGAACCTTCTGTACGATAACTGTTTGGCTCGATATATTTTTGTTCCCGAAAATATCTCATACGACTATCCATTTTCCCGCTGACTGGTCCGGAGCGAAATTTAAGAAGCGCATTGTAATTTTCGTCTGACAGCATATATATCACCTCACGCCGATTATACCACAAGGAGGAAGAGATGGACATTGAGAAGCTGATTGAGCAGTTAAAGAGCGCCGCAGGAGGACCAGAAGGCATTAAGATGTGCCACGCCGCCGCCACCGCCCTCTCCACGCTCCAGATTGAAAATCAGGCACTTAGAAATGCGGCCAGCGGGTTCAAGGCCGAAAACGAGAAGCTGCGGGAAATGTATCAGAAAGAAAAGGCGGTTTGCCATGCTACGCAGGCCAAGTTGGATCAGATGAAGCGGGAGAATGAGACCCTAAAACATGCATTACAAAATTGGCACGAGGAGGACTGACATGGAACGGCTGACATACTTTGACGGTGGGAAATGGCGGCTCAAAATTGGCGACACGGAATATAGCGGAGAAGCCGTTGACCGCCTCGCCGCCTACGAGGACACGGGCCTGGAGCCGGAGGAAATCACCGCTATCATCGGCCTCGCATCCGAGAATTGCGCAAAGACAGCGGACAAGATAGACCAACTCCTATCTGATGACAAGGAACTGGGGGAATATCGTGCCCTCGGCCCCATTGACCGCATCCGTGAACTGACTCAGGCGGACCAGGAGGGGAAAATCCCGAAGTACACCATAGACGATACAATTTATGACCGCTTTGGCGATGCCTGGGAGGTTAGAACGGCAGAACTCCATCTCCTTGGTGAAAAGCCTGACTGGATGTACAGGTGTGGTCACGCGGGAACAGATGATTACTGCGCTCTGTGGTCATTTGAGATTTTGACCAGCGAGGAGGCCCAGGCCGCACTACGGAGGGAGCAGGATGGCTGATATTATGATGCTCATAGCCGCTGTTGAGTGGATAGCGATTGGCCTGCTTGTTCTTTGGAAACTCAAAAAGTGGAACAAAGTATTTCAAAATCTGTACGATGATCTGAAAGAGGACATGGAGAGGTGGAAGGAATGAAGGAGTACATCGAGAGGGCGGCCGTTCTGAAAGTCCTGGAGGAATATTACCCTGGAGTAGATGAGCGACTACATATTGTCAAGGATATTACGTCTATCCCCACCGCCGACGTTGCGGAGGTGCGGCACGGGAGATGGATTTTTGATCCAGGAAAAATCCCGTATTGTTCGGAGTGCAAAGAGTACAGCGACGATGGAGACAAGGGTGCTACTTTCTGCCCGTGGTGTGGCGCTCGCATGGACAAGGAGGACGAGCATGAGAGTTAAAGTCTATTATGAAGGTTACTATATCATTGAAGCGGAATCCCTTGATGACGCCATGGAGACCAGCAGAGATGATGCAGAAGTAGAATTTGAGGAATGGAGGAACACAGAAGCAGATGAATGGCCTTGCTAAGACCTGCGCCACCTGCGCCTGGTACGAGGACTTCCAGGGCGTGTGCTGTAACGGAGATTCCCCACACCGCGCCGACTTCATAGAACCGGATCAGCGGTGCAGGGAGTGGGAAAGGAAGGAGAACGGACATGATAAACACCCATCCGACCCGGTGTAATATCTGCGGTGGGCGTGTAACCTACGGCTCTAATGCCCGTGTCTATGGCCGGGAGTACGGGAGCGGCTACTGCTACCTCTGTGAGCGGTGTGGGGCCTATGTGGGGACGCATAAGCCCCGCCCACGGGAAGCCCTGGGCCTACTTGCGGACGAGTCGATGCGGACAGGGAAAAAGATGTGTCACGCCCTCTTTGACCCGCTTTGGCAGGGGAAGCCAAAGTCCCGCAAAAAGCGCAATGACCTATACTGCTGGCTGTCAAACAAAATGGAGATACCCGTCGAGGACTGCCACTTCGGCTACTTCGACATTGACCAGCTCCGGCGGGCGTACATCATCTTACGGGGAGTGCAGGACAAGCAGATGCGGTATGACAACTGCGGGAGAATCCATTTTGAGGAGGCCGGCCATGAAGTTTCGTAACCCTGAGACGGGGGAAATGTATGTAGGGATTTTGAACGCTATGGATCATTATTGTGACAGCAAGGAAGACTGTGACGATTGTCAAATCAAAGAACCTGTTCAGGTCTATAAAGGGCAGAAACACCCTTGTTATGCTTATGTGGCAGACAATCCTCACGAAGCCGCCCGCCTGATGGGCTATGAGGTGGTGGAGGATGATATGTTGGAGCCAACAAAACATAAGGAGGAGGCCAACATGGATAAGCATATTGGTGATGTCACCGAAATTGTTCGCCCTCGCATTTGTGAGGTGCTGGGGGTTGAACCGGAAGAGAAGTTTAACGCTGGCCTATACAAGGACGCCTATGTAGATTTACTTGGCATCATACGGACAAACATCGGATCGGTGATGGATGCTGTCCAAGTACGCGATCTTATTAACCACCCCGACCGCATCATCCGCAAGCCCCGCTGGACGGAGCAGGAGGTGGAGAGGGCGAAGGCTATCAAAGTGCTATATCCAGTTGTTAAAACATTGGCATACGTTGATATAGTGGGACAGACATTTTACATGTATGATGACGAAGACAACTATAAGGGCAGTCTTGATAACCTTGATGAAACGTTCCCTACGCTGAGGAGCATAAGGCGGGCCACATTGGACGAGATCATCGGAGGTGCGGAATGAAAGAAATTGATTTGCCCAAAACAGAGATCCTTGCACAGTTGGGTGAAGAAGCGGCAGAGCTTGCACAGGCAGCGTTGAAACTCCGCCGAGCGTTGGATGGCACAAATCCGACTCCGGTGTCCGAAGCTGAGGCGTGGAAGGCACTTATTGAGGAATTTAGCGATGTTGCGCTGTGTTGCAAGCTGCTAAATATTCGGCCAAACTACTACACCATGCAAAATAAACTGAGACGTTGGGAAAAGAGACTGGAGGGAAAGAGATGAGAGAAATTCTTTTCAAAGCCAAGCGGCTGGATAATGGAGAATGTGTAGATGGATTCTACTGCTGTATTGGGCCAGCCGGTCAAGAAAAGCATTACATTATTCCGGAATATGCCTCTGCGTTCTATGGGGTTGAGGTTGACCCCTCCACGGTCTGCCAGTACACCGGCCTGACCGACAAGAACGGGAAGAAGATTTTTGAGGGGGATATTGTAAGGCGAGAAACCGCTTACTACGGAAAGCGTAACGTTTATGACGAACCAGTTGTATGGGAAGATGATATAGAAAATGATTCTTTTGGAGAACCATATACAAGTGGCTATTGCATCCACGGTGGGAATTGGGAAGTCATTGGCAACATCCACGACGGGGAGGGCGGACAGCGTGAGGAGGGATAGTAATTGACCAGCCAAGGAATAGAAACCTTCCTCTCCTATCTACGAGAGACCGAGCAGCGATACCATATGGCCGAAGCGGACGAGCAGGAAGCAAATAATGAGACGCAGGATATCCTACATAGCCTGGAGCTTCAAGATCATGATTATCACGACTTTGCTCGTCTATCAAAGGAGCTGAGAGGAGTCCGCCAAAAAAGACGGGCTGCAAAGGACATCATGAGTGAGACGGCCCCTGTGCTTTGCTGGATAGAGGAAAACCGGCCAACTATCAAAAGCATCGAACGACTCCTTGGTGATGTGCGGAAAGCTGAGAAGAGCACTGCCAATCGAATCTATACCCCCAGGACGAGGAGGGATAACCCTTGAACGAGTTCAAGGATAGGCTGCGAAAACTGAGAGAAAAAGAGCGGCCCGTTATCAGCATGAGAGTAAAATCTGAACTTATAGGACTTGGAAGTGATTCATTGCGCAGATACGAGCGAGGCGAAAGGGAGCCTAAGCTGACTGAACTGAAAAAGATAGCAAACCACTATCATGTTAGCCTGGATTATCTCTGCTGGGACGAAGGAGAGCAAGAACCAAAACTTTAAGCATATCGCAATAATATTTTATAAGCGCCTCCGTTTGGAGGCGTCATAAACAAAATACATGCGACAATGGGAGCATGGGGGCATACCCTGTGCTCCCTATCTCTTTCTCCTTCCTGCACCCGGCAGTCGGCCTCCTGCTGCCGGGGATATATGCCTCTCCTCGCCGCACGAGGCGGGCGGTGGCACCAACTAAGGAATGGGATGGCTGCACGATGAAAGACCCGTTTGAACTGCTCAGAGAGGCATCAGAGGCATACAATAACGATTTACGCCCCTGGGAACAGCCCAAAGAATATTGGGATAGACTGAAAAATTTTTGCGATTACTCAGAGAAGTGGAGAAAAGAAGAAGAGAAAGACATCGTAAGGCCAAAGCCAAAAGACATAGGGGTAATTCACAGAGGGACAACAGAATGGGACGTGTTCCATGGGCTTTCAATGAAACGGCTCAAAAGAAATGGAATTCATTTGTGAACATAGCACCGGGCAGTTCGGTGGGGCAGCGGTTGCTGGACAACAAGGGCCAGCCATTGGAAGAGGCCGAACTAAAATAATAATGCTGCCAGGCCCGCGGAAAGCCTGACCAAACCCGCAGCATACCCCGAAAGGGGTATATATACCGCGCCCTGTTGCACGAGACGGGGACGGGAATAGACTGGTTGAAATCCAGGGCTAGGCCGACGGGCCGAAAAGGGAGGTGCCACCTTACTCCTCTGCCCTGGGTCAACATAAAGGTGGGAAACAAAATAGAAAGGGTGGTATCTACATGAACGAACTAATCAAAGTAGACTTTTCTGGTGATCGGCCTGCTGTATCGGATATGCGCGTCGGCCAGGATTATTGTCCCACCCAGATGACGCTCGCGCAGCATCAGCCAGATAAGTCCCCAGCCCGTTAGCGTAGCCAGTGAAAACAGGCTACCGGCAAACAGGGTATGGTGCGGATTCTGATTGCCTGTCTCGGGCATCGTGGTGATAAATTTCTGCCCGGTATATTGCTGAATGCGCACACCCATTTTCTCACTCAATGGAATATGTTCGTACCAGGCTTGCTGTAGCTGTCCGCACCAGTCCCCGCGATGG
>ENA-OQJQ01000876-OQJQ01000876.1-human-gut-metagenome-genome-assembly--contig:-NODE-876-length-11787-cov-2.856618_pt1 | contig 11787 bp, 4 predicted proteins | sample MGYA00242609_ERZ504776 | MGnify/ENA primary metagenome ERZ504776 (study PRJEB26092, sample SAMD00036354) | human gut metagenome | host: Homo sapiens | study: EMG produced TPA metagenomics assembly of... | reverse complement strand
CAAATATATCTGAAAAGCATTTCTGCAATTTACTCAAAAAATCTTCATTTTAACCTTGACTTTTAATAGTTAGACTTTATTTTCCGCATTTATTTTCTTTCACTTATTTTTCCCGCTTTTTCCCCTCATTTCTTTTCTCGCGTTTATTTTCTTTCATTTATTTTTCCCGCTTATCTCCCCCATTCATTTTTCCGTTTTTCTTTTCTCCCGCTCTTTTCTTCTCGTTGTCATTTTCTTTATATGCATTCTACTCTTTTTTCCGTTCTTCGGAAATCAATCTGCGGATCGCGTCCACTGCCACCCGGATCGCCATGTCCGTATCGTGCACTACCGGGTTCTCAAGTCCTGCTTTCTCACGTTCCTGATTCGCGATCACAAGAAAACACGAGCCGACCCGCACCCCAAGGCTGCTCGCCACAACAAACAGAGCCGCCGATTCCATTTCCGAGGCAAGACAGCCGAGTTGTTTCCACGCCTCCCACTTATGAAGCAGATCGTAGCCTACCGGCTTTCTCTCCGGTTCATGCTGACCGTAAAACGAATCTTTGCACTGTACAACTCCCGTATGGAACGGATATCCTTTTGATTTAACAGCTTTCACAAGCGCATTCGTCACTGTCAGATCGGGCACTGCCGGAAATTCGATCGGCGCATACTCCCTGCTCGTTCCTTCCATCCTGATTGCCCCTGTTGACACAACGATATCTCCGCTTTTCACATCTGTCTGCATTCCGCCGCAAGTTCCGATCCTGATAAACGTATCCGCACCGCACCTACAAAGTTCTTCCATTGCAATAGCTGCCGACGGTCCTCCTATTCCCGTAGATGTAACGCTTACCTTCACTTGATCGAGCGTTCCTGTATATGTCACATACTCTCTGTTATCTGCAATCAACACCGGGTTATCTAAATATTGCGCGATCTTCACACATCTTTTCGGATCTCCGGGCATAATGACGTACTTCCCGATTTCCCCTTTTGCAGTTTGTATATGATACTGTCTGTTCGGATCTTCCGAATAATTTTTCATCTGCTGTTCCTCCTCACTTTGCCGGTAAAAACAAAACCGCCGCAAAACAGACAGGCTATTTTAAAAATCCCCCATCTATTTTGCGGCAGTTTGCTCTGCATTTTTTACCTTTTATATAATAGTGAACCGCCCACCGGTTAAATCCAATGGGGTTCCGGTTTCAAGTCAGAAGCTGCCTGACATCTTAATACTCAAACACTGCCACACCATAGGCCGGAAGCGGGTATGCGATCGAATACGCCTGACCGTCGCATTCCTTTTTCACCGGTTTGTAAGTAAGCGGACGTTTTTCCCCTTTTCCTCCGTACTTTTCCTCATCACTGTTCAAAACAAGCTTCAGCGTTTTCCTCGTCGGAACGCCGACTCTGTAATCTTCTCTTTCCACAGGAGTAAAGTTGCAGACGAAAAGCAAATTCTTTTCTTTATTCTTGGAATGTCTTACAAAGCTGTAAATACTTCTGAAAATATCATCCGCATTGATCCACTCAAATCCCGCCGGATCATTGTCCATTTCATAAAGAGCTTTATTGTTTTTATACAAATGAAGCAGATCCCGATACCAGTTCTGAATATCTCTGTGCTCAGGTTCGGCGAGCAGGAACCAATCGATCTCTCTCTTTTCGCTCCATTCTCTAAGCTGTGCAAATTCCTGACCCATGAACAGAAGTTTCTTTCCCGGATGGCCCATCATAAACGCATAGCCTGCTTTTAGGTTGGCAAATTTATCGAACCCAAGTCCCGGCATTTTATTGATCATCGAACACTTCAGATGAACAACTTCGTCATGCGACAACACAAGAATATAATTTTCACTGTATGCATACTGCATCGCAAACGTCATCATATGATGTGCATTTTTACGGAAATACGGATCAAGTTTCATGTACTCCGTAAAATCGTGCATCCATCCCATATTCCATTTCAGGCTGAAACCAAGGCCGTCGTCTTCGGGCGATCCTGTCACCTTCGGCCATGCCGTCGATTCTTCCGCGATCATCACAGCGCCTTTGTTCCGTCCCAGAACAACCGAATTCAAATGTTTAAAGAAATCGATCGCCTCAAGATTCTCGTTGCCTCCGTATTTGTTCGCGACCCACTGTCCGTCCTGTTTTCCGTAATCAAGATAGAGCATCGACGCAACAGCATCCACACGGAGCCCGTCCACATGGAAATGTTCGATCCAGAATAATGCGTTTGCAATCAGGAAGTTGCGCACTTCCGCTTTTCCGTAATCAAATACTTTCGTTCCCCAATCCGGATGTTCTCCGAGTCTGGGATCTGCATACTCGAATGTCGGAGTTCCGTCAAAATCAGCAAGCCCGTGAGCATCTTTCGGAAAATGCGCCGGAACCCAGTCAAGAATCACTCCTATATTGTTTTTATGCAGAAGGTCAACCAGATATGCAAAATCTTCAGGACTTCCGTATCTTGAAGTCGGCGCATAATATCCCGTAACCTGATATCCCCACGAACCGTCAAACGGATGCTCTGCAATGCCCATCAGTTCTACATGAGTGTATCCCATCTCTTTTACATATTTTACGATCGCCTCGGCGAACTCTCTGTATGTGTAGAATCCTTCATCTTCCCTTCCCGGGTGCCGCATCCACGAACCCATATGAACTTCATAGATCGACATCGGATTCTTCTTATGATTCCATGTCTTCCGCGCTTTCATCCATGCGTCATCCGTCCATCTTATACGGGAAAGATCCGTAATACGAGACGCCGTTCCCGGACGAAGCTCCGCATAATTTGCAAACGGATCCGCCTTATAAAGAAGCTCGCCTTTCTGCGTCTCAATACAGAACTTATAAAGCTGTCCTTCTTTCGCTTCCGGTACAAACTTCACATAAATACCTAGAGGCTCCTGACGCTCCATTCTGTCTCTTTCCAAATTCCAGTCATTAAATTCCCCGACTACAGACACATTCTTCGCATTCGGCGCCCATACCGCGAAATAAACGCCCTCCGTTTTGTCGTTCACTACTTTATGTGCGCCTAATTTTTTATAGATCTCGTAATGGTTTCCCTGACCAAACAGGTAATGATCCAATTCTCCTATCTCATAGGCATGTTCATTCGCTTTCATACTTGCCGCATCCGCCGCAGTGTTTTTCGCCGGACTGTTCGCCCTGTTCCGGCTTGCGCCGCCTGACGCCTTTTTCACCGCACTGCCCGCCATACCGCCGGCTGCATGATTCACGATGCCTTTGCCTGCACTTTTTGCCGCGTTTCTGCCCGCACCTTTTCTCCTTGCCATAAAAGCCCACCTCGCCGTTTCCTCATAATAAAATATCGAAGCGTTTCTGCCCGCTTCCGTGATAGTTTCATTATACTTGATTCCGTCCAAAAAATAAAGAGAAACAGACAGCTCTTTCCCGCCCGTTTCTCTTGTATTTTGTCTATTTATGCACACATTTTAAATTATAGTCTATTATCGTGCTTCTTTATATATTAAAATCTTTTTCAGAAAGAATAATACGGTCTGACTCGTCTGTATTTCTTCCAAAAACTTTCCGCATCAATTTCTTCGCGGACGCCTTCTGAGAATGACGGATCGCGTCATCCATAACTTCTTTCACTTCCGCAACCGTCACAAAATGATCTTCCCTCTGCAGAGAATCAATTTTACTATACAGCGCAAGAATTCCCATCTCGTCAATGTGATATCCGTTTTCTTTCGCATACGTCTGACCGAACGTAACAAGCTCATCGTTGATGAAAATCGGCACTTCCAGTCTTGATGTGAATTTTTTCCTGAATTCTCTGTTCGATGACAACAGTCTGTCAAGCGGCTTTCTCTGCTCTTCCAAGACGATCAGCATCTCGCCTGTATCCTGCTCCATCGCTTTATTAAGACGCGCAACTGTCTTTTCATTCATTTTGGACGCTTTCTCAATGATCAGAGCGCCGCCGTAAAGTTTTTCGACAATATCGCTGATCTTCTTCTTATTCAGAGAATCTCCTGTCACGATCGCGACCTTGCCCTGACGGATGTCTCTTTGCTTCTGGATCGCTTTCACGACGTCAACGGCAAGAACCGTTTTTCCGTTGCCTTTATTTCCAATGATAAGCAAGTTGCCCGTTCTCGAAGTCCCTTTTCTGTTCGTACAGTTCTTATCCTGCTCAAGCACATCGACAAGCTGTTCGCTCATTCCGCGCACCGGAACAAAGTAAGAAAACAGTTTCTTCTGTTCCTCTGTAAGTCCGGCTCTCGTTCCGATACCGCTTTGCATCTCAAGGTCATATCTTCCATGTACGACAAAACCGGTATCCATTGACAATGCATCCGAGATCTCATCGAGCGGAAGCGGCGCAGTCTTACCTGTCGCAATCAGCTTCGCAGTCTCTTTACGGCTAAGCGGTGTCGTCGCCGACATAATGTCGATCGGCTCGTCATCATCAGGAATCTCTCTGTCGTCATCCTCTCCCGAATAATCAGGATTTACTGTGAACTCATCCTCAATGTCCTGAATCTCTTCCGCGTCATCTTCCCCGAAGAAATACTCGTCATCTGCGTTTCCTTCCGCCTCTTCGATCACTTCATCCGCTTCTTCGTAGTAATCTTCTTCCGGTTCTTCAATCACTTCTTCTGACTCTTCATAGTAATCTTCTTCCGGCTCTTCGATCACTTCTTCTGACTCTTCATAGTAATCTTCTTCCGGTTCTTCGATCACTTCCTCTGATTCTTCATAGTAATCTTCCTCCGGTTCTTCGATCACTTCTTCTGATTCTTCATAGTAATCTTCTTCCGGCTCTTCGATCACTTCGTCTGCTTCTTCGTAGTAATCTTCCTCCGGTTCTTCGATCACTTCCTCTGATTCTTCATAGTAATCTTCTTCCGGCTCTTCGATCACTTCGTCTGCTTCCTCATAGTAGTCTTCTTCAAAGTAATCGTCATCCAAATCTTCCTCGAACTCCTCGTCGAAATCTTCGTCAAAGTCATCATCAAAATCATCGTCGATTCTAAGATCCTCCGCAACCTGACCCATGTTTTCGCTTGGTTCTTCTTTTCTCTTAAGATATACTCCTGTAGGTTCTTTCTTTTCTTCTTCCGGCGGGATAATTCCCTCAATTTCATCAATCATACGTTGAATATCCGGCGGTAAAATCGGTGTTGTTTTCTTATTCGTCTCCATAGTATCCCCTTTTGCTGTATCCCCTGCTGAATCTATAACTTCTTCTTGTTCCGATTCGGATGCTCCTTCTGCATCCGTCCCCTCTTCAACCGGCTCATCCTCTCCTGCATTTTCTTCAAATCCCGAAAGGATATCTTCCAAACTGATCTGACCTGTAATCTGATCGTCCTCTTTTATTTCAGCGGCCGCTTCCGCTTGCGCTGCCTCCTCCGCTTGTGCGGCTTCTTCTGCTTGTGCCGCCTCTTCCGCTCTTGCGGCTTCTTCTGCTTGTGCCGCCTTTTCTGCTCTTGCGGCTTCTTCCGCTTTCTCCTCTTCTTCTGCCTGTAATGCGGCGCGGCGTTTTTCCTCTTTCAAACGACTTACCATGTCTATATCTGCAACCGACTCAATCTCTCCGATCGCCTGCTCCAGATCCGCAAGACCTTCTTCATCCTCGATCTCATCTTTTCTTACCGGACGGAATTTGATCTGGGATGTATTTCCCATATCCTTTTCTTTGCCGAATTCCGACTCCTCTTCATCCTCAAAGTCAAAATCCATCGCTCCTGTTTCCGTCAAATCGAACTCCGACTCTTCTTCATCTTCAAAGTCAAAGTCCATCGCTCCCGTTTCCGTCAAGTCAAACTCCGGCTCTTCTTCATCTTCAAAGTCAAAGTCCATCGCTCCCGTTTCCGTCAAGTCAAACTCCGGCTCTTCTTCATTCTCAAAGTCGAAATCCATCGCTCCCGTTTCCGTTAAATCAAACTCCGGCTCTTCTTCATCTTCAAAGTCAAAGTCCATCGCTCCCGTTTCCGTCAAATCAGATTCCGACTCTTCTTCATCTTCAAAATTAAAATCCATCGGAGCTGTCTCGTCTTGGAAATCATCTGCCGTCAATTCTTCCAACTCCGGATGAAGAAGTTTTCTCAATGCAACGTCTAACGGCATCGTATCTCCCAGTTTCTTTTTAGCAGGCTGCCTTTCTTCTTCCGGCTCTGCGGTTGTCTCCAGCACATCCGGTCCTTTTATTCCTTCCGGTACGCGCTCCTCCGGCTCATCGACTCCTTCTGCTTCGGAAACATCCGTCGGCAGATGTGCGTCTTCTGTCTGCCCGGCATCTTCCGCATCTATCGGCACCTGCTCGTCCTGTTCAACATGATCCTCTGCATCCTCCGCCGGTGAATCCGCTTCTAACGCCTTGATCTCGTCGGCTTCCCACGCTTCCGTATCTACTTCCACCGGGTCGTTCGGCAAAGTGATCTCTCTTACTCCTTCTGAGATCGTTTCCGGCATCATGTCCGGAACAAGTTCCTCCATTCCCTTCGGAACTCGTGCGTTCACCTGCTGTTCGGCAGCGAAATCAGCATCGGCAACTTCGGAGTCGGCAGCCATAAGTTCAGCTCCCGGCAAACCGTTTTCTTCTTCCTCCTGCTCGGATTCATCTGCCTCTGCATAAGAAAAAATATCAGGAATCTCCTCTGTCTCCTCGGACGTCCTTGCATAACGCTTATCGTACTTTTCCTGCTGGGAAGGAGTCAGTGGTTTGTACTGCATCTTCAGTTCCATCGCCTTATAGACATACTGCCCCTCGCTGAACCAAAGAATCAAATCGTCACACTCTTCCAGACATTCTGATGTCATACCGGCTTCCTGATACAGCTTCGCCAGTTCATATGCCCACTCTTCAATATATTCGGATTTCTTATATTCTTCAAGAGCTTCGATCTGCTGCTCGATCGGCGCCCTCTGCGCGCGGAGAATCTTATATCTTAAAATGTACTGATTCGGGTCTTTCGGCGCGATCTGCATAAACTCATCGTAAAAATCGATCGCCTCATCGACATTTCCCGTCTTAAGAGCCAATCCGCACAGACGGCTGATAATCTTACGGCTTCCTTCCGCCCGCTGATATGCAAGCGTCAAAATGTCATATCCCTTCTGATATTCTCCGGTTTTTTCATAAATTTCACTGACGTTTGACAACATCACTGCATTGCGCACGCGCCTCCAGTCAATTTCATCTGCGATCGCCGCCGCTCTGCTGTACGCGCCGCTCTCCATAAGTTCGAGCATCCGTTCAGTCTTTGATTTATATTCGTATTTATCCACCGCATTCACCTCATTAAAAAATAGTTTTGTACAGGGCAGTGTCTTTCCTTCTATGTTTCTTTACATACTATATCTTTCAATATTTTATCATATGCATTTCGCAATGTCAAAAAAATGCACCCTCAATTAACATTGAAGATGCATTTTTATAATCTATTTAATTTTTTCATATTCTCTTTATTTTTAAATCGGAGGCAAATATTAGATTCTGTTCCTGTAAGACCTCTGCCATTGTTATTTGATCTGCGGTCGATTTATTAAGACCTGCTTATTAAATCTTCCCTCCTTCAATTAACAAATTCGAGTTCATAACAGTATCCTTATCACATATCACTTACGTTCCTTGTTTCCGGTACCACCACACATATTAAACCCGATATGCACGAATGATAATCTACTCAATGTTTCTTTACACATCTTTTGAAATTCTGCTATATGTGGTATCTATATTCAATATGTCTGCAAATGTTAAATCTTTCTGATCTCTATCCGGACTTCCAACTCTCCGATCAATTCTTTCGTTATTTTTATTCCGGATCATCTATCCTTGAGCAAAGGTCTCTTCTCCACAGGAACTTACACTTGCCGTACCACTAACATATTGATGATTCACTGAAATCACGCTGTCCATTGGTCTTTCCCTCCTGCTATCCGTTTATTTTTAATCTAATCGGGCAACTGATACGATGCCTTCTTAGTTAAATATCCTTTTGAGATGCTTTTGTTTTTATTTTGTTGTATCTCTTTTGGATGTCTTTATAATATCACCTGAGTTTTATTTTGTCAATACATTTTTATAAAAAACTTTAAATAATTACATTTTACTTTTATATTGTATGAATTTTCTGACAATGTTGCTGTCTCTGCAAAAAAGAATAAGGCGTCCGTTACCGAACGCCCTATTCCATAAAAGCTTAAATGTTTACTGCCTTAATCAAAAGACAAGTTTTCACTATGCTCTTTTTCTTCTAACCGCTACATAAGCAATTACCGACATTCCCGCAAGTACAAGCCACAGAGCTACATGTGCCGTATCTCCTGTCTGTACGCTTCCGCCCTGTGACGGAGTTGACGGAGTCTGCGGATCATTCTTCGGCGGAGTCTGTGTCTTCGTCAAACCTTCTGCCGCTGAATTCAACTGTGCCAAAGCAGCTTTTACCTGATCTGCTGTTGCAGCCTCGTTATCCAAGATTGCCTTAGCAGATTTCAGAGCGTTTTCAAACTTCGCCCAGCTCTCTGCTGTGTAACCGTCGTTCTTCTTATCTTTGTACTTGTCGTAAGCTGCCTGAAGCTCGCTCTTATCAACAGACGGTTTTCCGGAAAGCTTCAATGCTACGCGAGCGTCTCTTAACGCATTAAGCGCTGCGTCTACCGCTGCCTGATCAAGATTGCTGTTGTCTTTCACAACTTTTTCTGCCGCTGTCAACGCATCTGTGTACGCTTTCCAGGAATCTGTTGTGTAGTCTGCCTCTTTCAGACCTTCTGCTTTATATTCTGCGATCAAAGCTTTCAACGCATCTGTGTTTCCACGTTCTACAAGCGCAGCAACCGCATCATTCAAATCTTTTGCTTTCGCATCGATTGCCGCCTGATCCTTACCGTTTGTCAGAAGTTCTTCTGCTTCTGCAAGAACTTTTTCCATTGCATTGTAAGAAGCTGTTGTATATGCGTTTTCGTCTTTTGCTTTTGCCGCATCTACTGCTGCCTGCAGTTTGCTCTTATCAAGCTGCGGATCTACCGGAGCTTTTACGAGAGCTTCTTTTGCCGCTTTCAATGCGTCTTTCGCCGCATCTACTTCTGCCTGTGTCTTATTGCTGTTGTCTGCCACGATTCCATTTGCAGCTTCAAGAGCTTCTTCGTATTTCACCCATGTCTCATGTGTGTAATCCGCTTCTTTCAGTTCTTTGTACTCTTCAATAAGAGCTTTCAATGCATCTGTGTTTCCGCGTTTTGCCAATGCTGCATGTGCATCTTCTAACACTTTCTTCGCTGCATCTACCGCCGCCTGATCGCTGTTGCTGTTATCTGTTACGATTGCGTTTGCCGCATTCAGAGCAGTCTCATAAGCGCTCCATGTAGATGTTGTATGATCCTCTGCTTTCAAATTCTCTTTTGCGTACTGATCGATCAAAGCTTTCAGATCTGTTACATCTCCGCGAGCAACAAGTCCTTTCACAGCTTCAGTTAATTCTGCAACCATTGCGTCGATCGCATCTTTTGTACCGTTTACAAGAAGCTGTTTTGCTTCTGCAATTTTAGCTTTTACCGGCTCTGCGCTTGTTACTGTACTTGTTTCAACTTTCTTCTCTGCGTCTGCGATTGCTGTTCTCAGAGTGGATGCGTCTACAAGTTTACCTTCTGCGCCTTCCAGTTTCGTTATCATAGCAGTTACTTCGTCCTGTGTCTGTGCTCCTGTCGCCACAAGATCGTAACCTTCTTTCACGAGCGCTTTGAATGCTGCCGCACTGTCTGTCGTTGCTTTGGATGTGTCTACTGCTGACAATACAGTCAATCTTTCGATCAATGCTGTAATATCTACGCCCGGTTTCTCTTCTTTCTCCGGTTTTGTTCCGAATACTTCAAGCTCTACAACATGGTTTGTTGTTGTGTCGTTGTTCGCTCTTCCGTACATATAAACACGAACAAACTGTGCTTTTGTTCCTGCCGGCAACGTCCATGATTTGCCCTTTGCAGTTTCTGTATAGTCTGTGTCAAAATTACTCTGACCTTCTTTGTTTAATTTATGAACGTTCCCTTCATCTGCATTGTAGACGATTGTAGCTTTTCCTTCTTTGAAGTCTGTTTCTTTTTCTGCTACAGCTACTACTGTATCGCCATATGTTCTACCATCACCCCAGTAACGATACAGTGACAAGGAATTCACATCACATACATCCCCTAAATCAACCTGCATATAAGAGGATTCGCGTCTGTTGTCCGCACCAAACTCAGCATAATTATTTGTGTTCTTAGTTCCATCTACAGCCATAGTCATCGGTCTGTCGCCGCCTTTTGCTGCATCTGTATCATCTTTCGTCCATTTTGCTGTTACGTTTGCATCTTTGGCGATGTTCTTTGCTTCTACTTTTTCTCCGTAAATTGCAAGATCAGCTACTGTAATGAATTTATTTTCATTCGCTGATTGCCAGTGATAGGAAGAAATTCCGCTGATGCGTACATATCTCGCTTCCTGTGCCGCGAATGTGATCTCCTCAGGGAAGAATGACTCATCGTTTGTATTTGTAATCTTGCTTGAAAGATCAAGTCCGTTTTCTCCTGTTACCGGAGTCCATGTCGTACCGTCTTTACTAATCTCTACGATCAGCTTTTTAATATTACCTGTACATGCCCAGTAATTCTGTGCTCCATTGAAGTATCGCGGTGTGTAATCAACCTGATCCAACTTATATGTAGCTCCCAAATCGACTTTCAGCCATGCGTTATCGCTGTTTACAGTGCCATTTTCTACTTTCTGACTTGTCCAGAATGTTGTTTTGTCTCCGTCCAAGATCTTGTCTTTGCTTCCTTCACTTGTCGCGGAAACTGTGATCATACTATCTGTAAGTTCAAGTTTCGGAAGTCCTTCCGGCTCTCCCATCTTAGCTACTTCATCATAACCGTATGCGATATCGTATACTGCTGCTGCGGATACATTCTCGCCAACTGAAATTGCAGCTTTTTCTACTGTATGGAATCTGTTCTCTTTGTTGTAAGCAGATCCTTCCAGTGTTCCGTCTACATAAAGCTTCAGCATACCGTTGTTTTCTTTCACACCTACTACTTTATGCTCTGCTCCGTCATTGATTACCTTGCCGGAAACCGCTGTAGCGCCGTTCAGTGTGAAGGATGCTTTTCCTTCTGCCGTTACTTTCAACTCATACTGAGCATCCTGTTTTACGAGAGACTTCTCTTTACCGTCTGTAGTTACTGTTGCAGCTACTGTGAATCCGTTGTTGGAATTCAGAGATTTATCTGCTGCTGCAAGTTCTCCTGCTGTAACGCTTCCGTTTTCAACGATCACGTTATCTTTGTGATATACAACAGATGCAGCTTCTGTTGCTTTGTTGCCGGACATATCTTTAATATCCTGCGGAGTTACTTTTACTGTTGCTTCGTTTGCCGGAGCTTCTGCTAATTCGATATGATATGTTGTATCGTCTGCACTCTTCTTAACGGAAGCAACTTTTCCATTTTCTACCTTAAAGAGGTTTCCTGATACTTTCTCATCGAACTTCACTGTGATTTCTTTCGCACCGTCTGTCATGATTCTGTCGATCTTCGGCGCTGTTGTGTCTTTTTCTGCTGAAACACGTAAGATACGCACTTCGTTCGGTTTCAAGTTCACTGTGTATTCTTGACCATACTTTAATGTACCTGTCTGAGCAGACTTATCGGAAAGAAGATAGCTGTGCTCTAAGTAGTAGTTTAATGTGCCTGCACCTTCTGCAACGCCCATTGTACGGTCGAATGTGAACTTGATTGTCTTATCTGCATTTGCAGATGGGTTACGGAGTGAAATAATTCCGT
>ENA-OQJQ01000873-OQJQ01000873.1-human-gut-metagenome-genome-assembly--contig:-NODE-873-length-11823-cov-3.128299_pt1 | contig 11823 bp, 10 predicted proteins | sample MGYA00242609_ERZ504776 | MGnify/ENA primary metagenome ERZ504776 (study PRJEB26092, sample SAMD00036354) | human gut metagenome | host: Homo sapiens | study: EMG produced TPA metagenomics assembly of... | reverse complement strand
TGGCGTCATGCTTTTAAATCATCGCCCGGTAAACCTTCTAAATGAAACCCAATATAACCGCACTCATATAAGATTTTTTCGCGAAGTTCCCGTATCTTTCGTGAAACAGAGCCTGCCAGCTGGCTTACGGAACTCTTTAAGGCATATTCATTGGTAGACTGGATCACGTCCGCCACTGCCTCTGCCTGGGCTAAGTCAATACGTCCATTTAAGAAAGCACGTTTTGTAAATTCTCCGGGTTCCGCTACCTGCGCTCCGTTTTTCAGAACAGTTTCCAGAACTCTCTTCATGGCAAAAACACCGCCATGACAGTCAATTTCTACCGTGTCTTCTCCTGTATATGTTTTTGGACCGCGCATTACCATCACCAGAACTTCATCTACCGTTTCCTCTCCATCGCAGATATATCCATAATGAATGGTATGAGTTTTTACTTCTTTTATATTTTTCTTTCCATTCTTTGACCGGTAGATCCTGGAAATCACATTCATTGCATCTTCTCCGCTGATCCGGACGATTCCGATGCCGGAAGCGCTCATTGCTGTGGAAATTGCTGCAATCGTTGTCTCCATCTGCAATCCTCCTGTTTGTATGCATAAATTAAACTGTGTTTTCTGGTATAAAATAGATCTCTTTCTCATACCTGTTTATAAAAAATATACACTGACATTTTTATTAGTGTATCCATATATCCTTCAAAAACCTTTACATAAAAAAATGTTACTCCGGGAAAAAGCCTACGTCAAGTCCGTATTATTCACGCTTTCACCCAGAATAACATTTTTGTTCAGATGTATCTCATCTTAATATCTTTTCAGTTTTACAACTACATGACGGTAAGGCTCTTCACCTTCACTGACAGTCTCTACAAATTTATTTCCCTGAAGAGCAGAATGGATGATTCTTCTTTCATAAGGATTCATTGGTTCAAGAACAACCTGTTTTCTGGTTTTCTTTACCTTGTAGGCAATTCCTCTTGCCAGATTTTCCAGTGTCTCTTTTCTTCTTCTGCGGTAATCTTCTGTATCCAGTTTTACCCGGATATAGGTAGATTTACCTTTATTCACAACAAGACTTGTCAGATACTGAAGAGAATCAAGGGTCTGTCCTCTTTTTCCAATCAGAATTCCCATATCCTGTCCCTCAAAATCAACCTCCAGACAGCCGTCCTTTGTATTGTATTTTGAAGTGATCTGAACCTCGCCCAGTTCCATGGAAGAAAATACTTCTCTGAGAAATACAAGCGCTCTCTCTTCGATTTCTTTGATTTCCTCCGGATCAGAAAGTACCTCGATCTCTCTGGACTGTTTTACAGGTTTTTCTTTCTGAACCTTTTCCTTAGGCTCTCTTACAGGCTTTTCTTTAAAGGTCTTTTCCTTTACCGGCTTCGGCTGCCTGTCTTTTACAGGCTCTTTTTCCTCTGCTGCAGGCTCTTCCCTCTTTTCAGCCTTATGAGAAGGTCTGGAATGCTGTTTCGGTGCCTTTTTCTCTTCCTTAAAGGATTCAATTTTTACTGAATCTACAATTTTTTCGATTTCTGCTTCCTCGGAAGAAACTTCAAGCTTACGTACTTTAATGATAGCCGGCTTGCTTCCAAATCCAAAGAAACCTGTACTTCCCTCAGTAATCACCTGAATGTCCAACTGATCACTGGATACGCCCAGTTCAATACACGCTTTTGTAATTGCTTCATTTTTCGTTTTTGCAGAAAACTGAACATACTCATTCATGATGAACCCCTCCGTTCCTTCCTATTTCTTCTTATTTCTTTCGTCAAAGGTTCTTACCAGATTTGCTTTTGCTGTAATACTGTCCGGTTTTGCAGCTGCTGCCTTTTTGTAGGATTCCTCAACCTTTTTCGCACGCTCTGCTTCCGGTGAACCACTGTTTCCTTTTTCTACCTTGTTGATATTTTTTACACTCTGATGTGCCTGATTAGTGATCTTCTGAGGCGGAAGTCCGGCTTTTGCCCTCTTCTCTTCTATTTTCTTCATGTTTTCATTAATCAGAACTTCAATATCCATCTTGTTCAGATGACGGTTAATAAGAACCTGCTGGACGCTTCTTACAACAGCACTGGAAATCCAGTAAATACCAAGACCTACCGGGAATGTGAAGCAGAAAAATGCTGACATAAGAGGCATTACCATGTTCATGGTCTTCATGGAACTTGCCATGGGATTTGCGCCATCATCATTCTGAGCAGCCTGCGGCATCAGCTTCAGGTTCAGCACCTGAGTTCCCCAGGAAAGAATCGGGATAAGAAGCGCTGCGATTGCAAGAAGAATGGATCCGCCTGCAACAACTGCTGTGATATAGTTCCATGGCATATCTGCAATGTTCAGCCCCAGAAAGCTCTGCATGTGGGAAATCTCAGATGCAGTACTGTTAATCGCATCAGAAAATCCTGCAAACTGGCTCATATCGCCCAGTTTATCCCACTGTGCCGGAGAAAGAGCATACAAAAAGTCAATGACAGAATTTGAGGTTGCGGTTTCTCCCTCAAGAATCAAACGAACACGGGTCATTTTATTATCAGTGATAAAGTCCTGAAGGATATTCGTATATCCGCTGACACCGATAATCTGAGAAGCAACTCCGTCAAGAACACTTTTTACACTGCCAACATAGGCAGGAATATTCTGGATTACATGCCACAGAGACCACAGGATCGGAAGCTGGATCAAAAGCTGAACACAGCTTCCGGTAGGTGATACTCCGTATTTCTGGTAAACTGCTGAGGTTTCTTCCTGCATTTTCTGCATGGAAACCTGATCTTTTTTATTCTGATATTTTTTCTGGATCTTCATCAGCTCCGGCTGCATAACTGAACTCAGTTTTGAGAACTTCTGCTGCTTGATCTGAAGAGGAGTCATAAAAAGATAGATCAGAATACTGAAAATAATGATACAAAGACCGAGATTCTGGATTCCGAACAATCCGTCAAGGAATTTGTAGATACCGTTCATAATCCAGCCCATAACAACAGAGATCTGGCCAATGATCGGCGTCGAGTTCTTTGTAGCTAAAATCATCAATTCCAATTTTCATTTCCTCCTGATTATGGCACAGGATCATATCCTCCGTGAGAAAAAGGATTACACCTTAAAATTCTCCAGAGGGCAAGCAATCCACCCTTGATCGCGCCATATTTTTGGATTGCCTCCAAACCATACTGAGAACATGTGGGAATATAAGGGCATTTTGTTCTCTTCATCGGTGATAAATATTTTTGATAAAGCCGTATCAGTTTAATCAGAATATTCTTCATTTTTCTTTTCACCTGTTATATGATGCTTTCCGGCCAGATGCAGCAGAGCGCTTTCTATTTCCTGATAGCTTTTTCCCTTTGCAGATGCTCTGGCAATTACTACAATATCCAGGCCGTTACAAAATAACGGTTCATTTAAACGATAACTTTCCCTTATCAATCTGGTGATTCTGTGGCGGACCACACTGTTTCCTACTTTTTTACTTACTGATATTCCCAAACGATTCTTCATGTACTGATTTTCCAGTACGTACATCACCAGATACCGATTTGCCTTTGATGTTCCATGTCTGTAAACCTGCTGAAAATCTTTGCTTTTCTTTAAGGACTCTGAATATTTCATCTGGTCCTCCTTCAATTCTTATTCTTACAGAAATAATCCTGTATAGAAGAAAAGACCACAATACTGCGGTCTTATGTCTGATCTTATGCTGATAACTGCTTTCTTCCTTTTAATCTTCTTGCAGCTAATACTTTACGGCCGCCTTTTGTGCTCATGCGGGCTCTGAATCCGTGAACTTTAGCTCTTGATCTCTTCTTTGGCTGAAATGTCATTTTCATAGGTAAAGCACCTCCTTTATCTATTATCCAATTTAAAAATTTTCATAGAACATCATTTCAATTATATTCATAAACCCCCTGTTCGTCAAGCTAAAAATAAGATTTTTATACAAAAGGACTGTTTATTATCAGGTTTGAAAGTTTCTCTTACTTCCGGTTGTTTAGAATCAACATCTATATGTGGAAATCTTCAGTTTACGTAATGTTATCCACATTTTGTGGATAACTTGTGGATAACTCTGAGGATACCCTAAAAAATGTCCACATTTTTCGACTTATTTTTACACATTATGTTTAAAAATCCCTTTATTTTACAAGGATTATTACGTGGACAACTTTATACACAATCCCCATAGGTATTTATCCACTATTTCCGGTTTTATGTAAACTTAAAGGGGATTTTCCACATCTCTCACATTATCCACATGTGGAAAAATGTGTATAACTACAATTATTCAAATAAGGATTGCGTAAAACCTTTATTTATTATAATATATATAAGGATATTTATGTCTTTCAGACTTAATATAAACAAAAAAACACCTGAAACCAGGAACCGGGAGAGTGAAAATGGATAAAGTTATAGAAAAATGGGATGAAATCCTTCAAATCGTGAAAGTTGAATATGATGTTGCGAACGTTGCCTTCAATACATGGCTGAAGCCTTTGAAAGTATACGAGGTAAGGGACAACGTTGTCACGATCCTCGTTCCTTCTGAACAGAGTGTTCTATTAGATATTGTAAATAAAAAATACAGACTGCCTCTTCAGGTTACAATCTGCGAGGTTACGGGAATGGAAAGCTGTGAAATCCAGTTTATTCTTCCGGAAAATGTCCCGAAAAAAGAAATTCCTTCCTATAATATGTCTGAATCCAAATCTCTTCGCGATCAAAGATGTGAGGAAGCTCATCTGAATCCAAAATATACTTTTGACAGCTTTATTGTAGGAAGCAACAATAAATTTGCCCAGGCAGCAGCTCTTGCAGTTGCGGAATCTCCGGGAGATACTTATAATCCTCTTTTTATTTACGGAGGCGCCGGACTGGGAAAAACTCACCTGATGCATTCCATTGCGCATTATATTATTGACAATAATGAAAACAGTAAGGTTCTTTATGTAACAAGTGAAGAATTTACCAATGAACTGATCGAGACGATCCGAAACGGAAATAATTCAGCAATGTCCAAATTCCGTGAAAAATACAGGAATATTGACGTTCTTCTTGTTGACGATATCCAGTTTATTATAGGAAAAGAGTCCACACAGGAAGAATTTTTCCATACCTTCAACAGTCTCCACAGCGCCAAAAAACAGATTATCATATCTTCTGATAAACCTCCGAAAGATATGGAAATTCTGGAGGAACGCTTCCGTTCCCGGTTCGAGTGGGGTCTGATCGCAGATATTACACTGCCGGATTATGAAACCCGAATGGCAATTCTTCATAAAAAGGAAGAACTGGACGGCTATAATATCAGCGAAGAGGTTATAAAATACATAGCCACCAATATAAAATCAAATATCCGTGAGCTGGAAGGCGCCTTTAATAAAGTAATGGCAAGTTCCAAGCTTGAAAAAAAGGAAGTCACTTTGGAACTTGCTGAAAAAGCGCTGAAAGATATCATTTCACCGGACCAGCAGAAGGAGATCACGCCGGAATACATTATTTCTGTAGTGGCAGAGCACTATCATGTGACAACAGCAGACCTCTGCGGAAACAAAAGAAGCTCAAAAATCGTTATGCCGAGACAGATTGCCATGTATTTATGCAGGGATATCATTGATACATCACTGAAAACCATTGGAAAAAATCTCGGAAACCGCGATCACACTACAGTTATGCATGGAATTGAAAAAATTGAGAAAGAACTTCAGACAAATGACAACCTGAAAAATTCCATTGACACCCTCAGGAAGAAAATTAATCCACAGGGATAATTACTTTATCCACATATGAAACCCGGGGTTTTACACGAAGTTATACAGTTTGAAAGTCTTGATTTTTAAGGCTTTTTTGGACTTTTTCACATATTCACAGCCCCTAAGGCGGCTAATACGGATTTTTTCTTATTTATTTTTTTAAAAAGCCATTTTCAAACAGGAAGGGAGTTATACACAACATGAAAATTATCTGTTCCAAAACAAGTTTATTAAAAAGCGTTAATATCTCTTTGAAAGCTGTTCCTTCTAAAACAACAATGCCGATTCTGGAATGTATTCTGATTGATGCCTCAACAAACCAGATCAAATTTACTACAAATGATATGGAACTGGGAATTGAAACAATTGTTGACGGAACAATTGCTGAAAAAGGAATGGTTGCTCTTGATGCAAAAATTTTCTATGAGATCATCAGAAGACTTCCTGATAATGACGTGACCATCCATACAGATGAAAATTATGTAGCAACGATCACCTGTGAAAAAGCAAAATTTACAATTCCGGGAAAAACAGGAGAAGATTTTGCCTACCTTCCTGTTATTGAACGGGATGAATCTCTTACTCTTTCACAGTTTACATTAAAAGAAATGATCCGTCAAACTCTGTTTTCTATTGCTGTAAACGAAAATAACCGATTAATGACAGGTGAACTTTTTGAGATAAAGAATAATTGTCTGAAAATAGTGTCTCTGGACGGCCATCGTATATCCATTAGACGCATGCCTCTTAAGAGAGAATATTCTGACAAAAAGATTGTCGTTCCTGGAAAGACACTTAGTGAGATCAGCAAAATTCTTTCCGGTGAGGTTGATGATCAGGTAAGCATTTATTTTACAAAAAACCATATATTGTTTGAGTTTGATCAGACCATGGTGGTATCAAGACTGATCGAGGGAGAATACTTCCGCATTGATCAGATGCTTTCCAGTGATTATGATACCAAGCTGTCTGTAAATAAAAAAGAATTTCTGAACTGTATTGACCGCGCCACACTTCTTGTAAGAGAAGGGGATAAAAAACCGATCGTCATTGATATCAGAGATAATAAAATGGAGCTTAAAATTGATTCTTCCATGGGATCCATGAATGAAGAGATCGATATTGAGAAAGAAGGAAAGGATATTCTCATCGGATTTAACCCGAAATTCCTGATCGATGCTTTGAAAGTTATTGATGATGAAAATATTCATATGTACCTTATGAATCCCAAGGCTCCATGTTTTATCAGAGATGATGAGGAGACATACACCTATCTGATCCTGCCTGTAAATATCAGCCAGAATCAGGCAAGATAAAGGAGGATCATTGTGGAAATCAAAATCAGAGATGAATTTATCAAGCTGGGACAGGCTTTGAAACTTGCAGGAGTTGTAGAAGACGGAGTTGAGGCAAAGTTTGTCATTCAGGACGGGCTTGTTAAAGTGAACGGTGAAGTTGACGAACGTCGCGGCAGAAAAGTGTATGAAGGGGATGTGATCTCCTTTAACGGACAGGATATAAAAGTGATCAGGTAGATTATGTATATAGAGTCTGTACAATTAAAAAATTTCAGGAATTATGAAACCCTTGAGCTGAATCTTGACAGGGAAACAAATATTTTTTACGGGGATAATGCACAGGGAAAAACAAATATTCTGGAATCTGTATATCTTTGTGGGACAACAAAGTCTCATAAGGGAAGTAAGGACAGAGAGATGATCCGTTTCGGTCAGGAGGATGCTCACATCCGGATGATGGTAAAAAAGGATGGTCTTTCTTACAAGCTGGACATGCATCTTCGGAAAAACAAGGCAAAAGGAGCTGCAGTCAACGGGCTTCCGGTTAAAAAAGCAAGAGAGCTTTTTGGAATTGTAAATCTTGTATTTTTTTCGCCGGAGGATCTTAATATTATTAAAAACGGTCCTGGTGAAAGAAGAAGATTTCTGGATCTGGAGCTGTGTCAGCTGGATCAGATCTATCTGTCTGATCTGGCCGGATATAATCATATTGTAAACCAGAGAAACCGTCTTCTGAAGGATATGTATGCGAATCCATCTTTGAAAGATACGCTGGAAGTGTGGGATCAGCAGATGATACAGTACGGCAGAAAGCTGATTCGCAAACGCCAGACTTTTGTGGAAGAGTTAAATGAGATCATCTGTGATATTCACAAAAATCTTACCGGCGGTGAAGAGCTTCTTCAGGTTATTTATGAACCAAGCGCACAGGAAGAGGATTTTGAGGAGCTGCTTTTCAGAAACAGGGACAGGGATATCCGGATGAAAATGACCTCTTCAGGACCTCACAGAGATGATCTCTGTTTTCTGGTAAATGGTATTGATATCAGGAAATACGGATCGCAGGGACAGCAGAGGACAGCCGCTCTGTCTTTGAAACTTTCGGAAATATATCTTGTAAAGAAAAAAATCGGAGATACGCCTGTGCTTCTTCTGGATGATGTACTTTCAGAGTTGGACAGCAGCCGTCAGACGTATCTTCTGGACAGTATCCATGATATTCAGACATTGATCACCTGTACAGGCCTGGATGATTTTGTGAACCATCAGTTTCACATTAATAAAGTATTCAGGGTTGTAAAGGGTGAAGTTTTTAATCCAGTAAAAAAAGTGAACTGTAAACAGCAGTAATTTTTCCCCGGAATTTATTTTTTCCGGGGAAAGTTCTTTGACAAGCATAAATGCATATGTTAAACTTGTTTTAATTATGGAAAGTTGGTGAATGTATATTGGATAAAGAGGAATTTCGAATAAAAGTGAGCCGTATTGACAACCTTGTAGCTCAGAAAAAATACAAGGAAGCAGTTGAGGTTGTTGAGAGCATTGACTGGCGCAGAGTAAAAAATGTTCATAATCTGTGCGTGGTTGGTGAGATTTATGCTGCAAATAAGAGATATGAGGAAAGTAAGGAGATTTTTCTTCTGGCATATCATCGGGCGCCTATCGGTAAAAATATTTTGTACAGGCTGATCGAGGTATCTTTGAAAATGCAGGATATCGAGGAAGCGGAAGAGTTTTATGAGGAATATCTGGAGGTTGCTCCCAATGACAATACCCAGTATATTCTCAAATATAAGATCAGCAAAGCGAAACAGGTGTCTCTGGACGAGCAGATCCGTATTCTGGAAGAATATAAGGAACGTGAGTTTACAGAGAGATGGTCCTATGAACTGGCAAAGCTGTACTACCAGAAAGGCGATATGAAAAAATGCCTGGAAATGTGCAACGATATCATTCTCTGGTTCAGCGAAGGCCGTTATGTGCTGAAAGCAATGGATCTGAAAAACCGGATGGGACAGCTTACCGGGAAAGAAAGAGAGCAGTATGAGAAACAGTTTATTCCGAATCTGACAACTGTTGATCAGATGACTCAGTCAGGGGAAGCCCGGGAAACCGGTTCTGATGCAGAGAACAAATATGAGGCTCTTCCGGATGAAGATTCTCCTGTGATTGAAAGTGTTCGCATTGATGAGAGAGATGTAAACAGTGCGGAAAGCCTTCAGGAAAAAATTTCCAAAGGCATCCGGGATATTTTTAACGGCAAAAAGAAAGAAGAGGACTTTACAAAAGAGGAAGAAGACCTTCAGGAAGAAATGCTCAGGGATCGTTTTTCTGAAAAGGAACATAAAAACGTTCCGGAGCTGGAACCGGAAGAAGTTTCTGTTCTTCAGGAAGAAGAAAATATTTCTCAGGACAGCTTTGCTGAGACGGAAGAAGCTGAGGAACCGGAAATTGATGTAAATGAGATATTTGAAGATTTTTCCGATCAGACAGTTTCACGCCTGGAGGAGGAAGAGACACTTTCTGACAGCAGTACAGAGCTTCCTCAGCTTGAAATTCCGGAATCCATGAAAAATATAGATCTGGAAAGTGATATTATGCCGGAAATTCCCAAGGCTCCGGAAGTGGTCCTGCCAGGAGCAGAAAAGAACGAGACGGAAGCAGAAATCGATTTTGACTTTAATCTGGAAGACATGATCCTTTCAGCAGCAACTGCCCAGGGAATTGAAATTCCGGATGATGAACCGAAGGCGGAGGACGTTCATGCAGCAGATCCTGACGATGAAGATTATATGACAGAAGAGGATCTTCGGAGAGCAGAAGAGGAATTCCTTAATGGTCCGGCTGGAAGAAAAGATCACAAAGATCCGGAGGAGCTTCTGGAAGAAGAGTTTGGAGAAGCAGAAGAGTTTTATGAAGATGCTTCTGATGATGAGGACGATGATTTCTACGGCGATGAATATGATGACGGGGACGATGATTTTTACGGGGAAGAATCTGACGATGAGGACGATGATTTCTACGAAGATGAGTCTGATGACGGAGATGACTTCTACGAAGAGTTTGATGACGACGACTTTTACGGAGAAGAATCCGACGACGAGGAAGATGATTTTTATGAAGAAGAACCGGAAGAGCTTCCTGTCGTAAGCCGTAATCCTATTTCAAAAAATAAATCTGCAAAAATAATTTCAGAAGAGAAGAATGCAGAGATCCGAAAACCGGATCCGGACAGAAAAACAGTATTTAAAGAAGAGCCGGCAGGACAGAAGGCTCCTCGGAAGAAGAAAAATGTCCGTCTGAGTCAGGCTGAGGAACTGGAACGGTTTGTTGATACCATCCGTCCTCAGGAGGCAATGGATATTATTCCCAGGGAGAAAACTCTTACAGACAGCGAGAAAAAACTGTTTACATATTTTGCAAGAGTACCTGGGCTGAGAGAGCAGCTTGTAGACGCGCTTTGCGACGTTCAGATGGCTGCTGCTGACAAAACGTCCAGAACCGGAAACATTATTGTTATGGGCGGAAGAGAGACAGGAAAAACAAGACTGATCTCAGGACTGATTCCTGCAATATGCAAGGAACTGAATCTTGAAGCCGCCAAGGTTGCCTATGTATTTGCAGAGCAGATCAATGGCAAAAATATTCCTGCAATCGTCAAAAAGATGGCAGGTGGTTTCCTTGTAATTGAAAATGCAAACCAGCTTAAAAAAGAAACCGTAAATCAGTTAAGCAAGGCAATGGATTTCCGCACAGACGGAATGATCGTGATTCTGGAAGACGAAAAGATCGGAATGAGAAAGCTGATGGCAAGATTCCCGAAATTTACGTCCAAATTTACATCTATGATCAATATCCCGGTATTTACCAATGATGAGCTTGTAAACTTTGCAATGGTTTATACAAGAGAACGGGGTTATACGATTGATCAGCAGGCAATGTTGGTACTTTACAATCTGATCAGTGTGAATCAGAAAGAAGATATGCCTATGAACGTAGGCGCTGTAAAGGAAATCATTGATAATGCCATTGCAAAATCTACCGGCGGAATCCGTAAACTGAGCAGAAATATTTCCAAGAAGAGAACAGATATGGACGGATATACAGTTCTCTACGAAAAGGATTTTAAGTAACATAAAAAATAAATAACGGAAAAGGAAGTAAAGATTATGACCAGACCTTATCTTGGAAATCCCAAATACACGATTGAAGTTCTTCAGAAGTATGGATTTGTTTTTCAGAAAAGGTTTGGTCAAAATTTTTTGATCGATACTCATGTTCTGGAAAAAATCATTCGGGCATCTGAAATAACAAAAGATGATTTTGTACTGGAAATAGGACCGGGAATCGGAACTATGACACAGTATCTGGCAGACTCTGCCAGAGCAGTCACGGCAGTGGAGATCGACGATGCTCTGATCCCCATACTGCAGGATACTCTGAAGGACTGGGATAATGTAAATATTATTCACGGGGATATCCTGAAAACAGATATTCAGAAGATAGCAGATGAAAAAAATCAGGGAAAGGCGATCAAGGTAGTTGCAAATCTGCCCTATTATATTACAACACCGATCATTATGGGACTGTTTGAGAGCCATGTTCCGGTAGAATCCATAACAGTAATGGTTCAGAAAGAAGTGGCAGACCGTATGCAGGTGGGACCGGGAACGAAGGACTATGGTGCACTGTCTCTTGCTGTGCAATATTATGCGAAACCATATATTGTTGCAAATGTACCACCGAACGGCTTTATGCCTCGTCCGAAGG
>ENA-OQJQ01000868-OQJQ01000868.1-human-gut-metagenome-genome-assembly--contig:-NODE-868-length-11936-cov-3.426596_pt1 | contig 11936 bp, 5 predicted proteins | sample MGYA00242609_ERZ504776 | MGnify/ENA primary metagenome ERZ504776 (study PRJEB26092, sample SAMD00036354) | human gut metagenome | host: Homo sapiens | study: EMG produced TPA metagenomics assembly of... | reverse complement strand
CTTTGACGTAGAAGAGATACCATCCGGCGTTTTCTACGACGAAGTTGTCACTGCCGCTGACTCCTGCTCCGGCTTTGTCGGTAACCGTCACGCGGTTGTCGTTAATACCGATATACTCGTTTTCCTTTGTTCCGAACTTGAACTCGGAGTTGGCATCGAAGTAAATCATTGAATAGAACTGACCGTCCATACCGTAGACACCTGCCATCGGTTTCCATACTTTCCAGTCGGTATCCAGCATAGAACCTACAATGAACATTGTCTTGGGAGGTGTCAATGAGCTGGTGCTCTTGGAAATCAGAACGTTGGGCAACTCAATCACATTGGAAAAACATACTCCTTTTCCACTGCTTGTGATGTTGGCCTTCAGACGGATATATACAGCTACCGGTTCGGTAGGGAGTTCTGCCTGCTCTCCGTTCACGGCCGTCCACAAATCGAGAAGCGCATTGTTGAGTTCGGAAGCATCCACATTGATCTTTGCTGTCGGGGAGGTGCTTTCCAACACTGTATAGTTGGCTTTGCTCTCATCTGTCGCTTCTATGAAATCCTGTTCAAATGAGGCTTGTACCGTGTAGGTGGTAGCTGCCGGAAAACCGTAGTCCGGTTGCGAACAAGTGAGTTCTACAGTCTGGGCATTCTTCAGGTCATATACATTGTTGGCTGCATACGCGGGCGTATTGAGCGTGAATGTATCGGGCTCGTTCAGGGTCGGATTGCTGTCATTGTCTGTTTCGCAGGCTGTAAATAGAGGCAGTGCGAAGGTGACAGCGAGTAATATGTTGGATATTTTTTTCATAATGGCATTCTTTTATATAAGGATGAACTCTTGGTTATTTATAGCCTTCATTTTGTGACATATTCCTGTTATTGTTTATATCTGATACAGGGATAGGATATTTGTTGTAGTATGAAGCGACAGATGTTCCGTTCATTGCTCCACCTTTCCAGTCCCAAAGATATTTATTGGTTGTGAACATACCGAAACGAACCAAGTCTGAACGACGGCGACCTTCCAGATAGAACTCACGTGCCCATTCGTCGATAAGTTCCTGTTCGGTTACAGTCTGTACCTTTCTTGTGCAGTTGGCGCGTTTGCGAAGTTCATTGATGTCTCCTGTGGCGTCTCCTCCCTGGCGGAAAATGGCTTCTGCACGTGTCAGGTATGCTTCTGCCAGACGGAACAAAGGAATGTCTGTGTCAGGATAGGTTGCATGGCTGACGGGTTTTCCGTCAGAGCGGTAATTCTGCCATTTTACAATCGACAAGCCATCGGTGAATCCGCTGATCGCATCTGTCTGAATCTTGCGTCTGCCGCCTCCTACACCAGAGTATAGCATGGCACGGTCGTCACCGGCAGCTTTAATCATATCTTCTGTTCTGATGCCGTATTCTGCATCGAAAGCATCGATCTGTTCATCCGTATCCAAGCCTTTGGTCGGAATCTCAACATCGGCGGGTAACATCGGCACGTCATCGAGGTTGGAGAAGAACTTTTGTACCATTGCTGCACGGGCAAAGATACAGGACCAGCCATTGGTTGTTCCCATACGGGGCATACCGGCTACACGAGTACCACAAACCAGATAAGTTGAACCGCCGTGGTTACGCGTCTTCACTCCATCCTGACGAATAGGCAGAATGATTTCCTGCATGGCATTTTCATTCTCGTCGTTATCGGCCATAAAAAGTTCGCTGTAATTTGTACATAGCTTATATGCTGAGCCAATCACTTTGCTGGCATATTCTTCCGCTTTTGCATAATCGGTTTGTCCGGTGTATACGCCTGCGTTCAGGTACAAACGTGCGCGGAGCAACCAGTTGGCGGCTTTGTCTGCACGTCCGAAAGGAGCCTGGCGAGGTTCATACATATCACTTTCAATTTCGTTCAGTTCATTCTGAATGTAGGTATAGAGTTCTGTACCTTCCTTCTCGACAGGCAAGTCATTGCTAAAGTGTTCCTTGAACGGAGCTTTACCGAACAAGTCGAGGAAATACCAATAATGGAGGGCACGCAGGAAACGTATTTCTGCACGTTGGCGCAGTGTTTCTGCATCTGTCATGCCTTCGGTCTGGTCGAGGAAGAAGTTGTATTGTGTGATGTCATATCCCAAACGGACGTAAACCCACTCTGTGCGCTGGCTGGAAGGACTCCAGCTAATGCTTGTAAGCTGGGGGATGTCCTGATTCTCCTGCCATGCCCAAAGACATTCGTCGGTAGGCAGCTCGTTGCAGTTGAAAGTGGTACGATAGAAACCGGATTCGCCTTCGTCCTGTCCGTCGAGGTCAGGAGAGCCGTCGATACCCTTTTGGCCGGTTACACCCAGCATGGCATATCCTTTCACAAATACTCCCTGTTGGTCGAAACTACCTCCTGTCTGAGGGTCGATGGGACTAATATCCAGATCGTTGATACATGAAGTTACTCCCGAAGAGAGAACTGCGATCAGTGCGGCTGAAAATAGCTGTTTGATATATTTTGTTTTCATGATAAATTGATTTAATGAATGTTAGAATTGCAGACTTAAACCTAATAAGAAAGTCATCGCTCTGGGATATGGATTGGCGTCGATACCGCTTTTTACTTCCGGATCAAGGCCTTTGTACTTACTGATAATGAACGGATTCTGTACAGTAGCATATACACGTCCGCCAACACCTTTGTAGGTTTGAGTTTTCCACAGATTCTGGAAAGAATAACCTAACGTGATGTTATCACAACGTAAGAATGATGCGTTATGTATAAAATAGTCGCTCATGTAGTAATCACCTTGTCCGCTGAAACCGAGTGCGACAGCTTCGGCGCTGGTGTTGCTATATGCATTATTGGAGTACAGTCCCGAAGTGCTGACGTTGGCTTTGTTGCTCAGGAAGTCATAATACACATAGTTGTTCAGACTGGCACGTAAGGAGAAGCTGAAGTCAAAGTTCTTATACTGCATTTTGGAGGTCAGTCCCATCAAAACATCGCCTGCCGGTTTTTTGTAGATATATTTGTCTCCGCTGTCTATTGTTCCGTTTCCGTTACGGTCAACAAACATATTTTCAATAGGTTTGCCATTTTCGTCGTATCCCTGCTGGTAAACGTAGAAAGAGTTGGCTGCGTAACCTACTTTATGCGCCTGTACCTTGGTATTGTTACCTCTGGAAATCTTATCGCCTGCTTCTACGTAATAATCGCTGTCGTCGCCACCTGTCAACTTGGTGATTTCATTGTGGTTCCATGTAATGTTATAGCTGAGGTCCCAGGTGAAGTCCTTAGTCACAATCGGTTTGGCGTTGATGGAAAATTCCATACCGTAGTTTTCCAGTGAACCGATATTCTGTGTCATCTGGGCATTGAAGTTAGTTCCTACGGGGATCTTAACGCTGTTCAGCAGGTCATCCGTTTTACGGAAGTATCCGTCGATACCGCCTGTGATTCTTCCATTCAGGAATCCGAAGTCCAGGCCGGCATTCCATGTGGTCGTTTTTTCCCATTTAAGATTTTCATTGAAAGCCTTCGGGCGGGAAGTAGAGTAATACGTATCGCCAAAAGGATACTGGGCATACTCGTTATTGACTACATACAGAGGAAGATAAGCAAAATCATCACCTATGTTTTGCTGACCGGTAATACCCCAGCCTAAACGCAATTTCAGATCAGACAGGACATTTACATCTTTCAGGAAGTTTTCTTCTTTAATCTTCCATCCCAGTGCCAATGACGGGAATGTACCCCAACGGTTATCTTTGGAGAAACGTGACGAGCCATCCCAACGCATGGTAAAGGTAAACAAGTAACGGTTCAGCAGGGAGTAGTTCAGACGGCCGAAGTAAGAGACCAGTGTATTTCTGGTTGCATAAGCTGTCTGTTCGCGCAATTTGGCGTCATGGGGTTCTTGCGTATAGGAATCCCAGCCCTGACCTTCTTCAAATCCGTTGCGATGGAAGTGCTGTTCTTCACCACCGACCATGATGTCAAAGTCGTTTGCACCCAAAGACTTGATATACTGTACGTATATGTTGTACGAAAGGTTGTATTTATATTGGGTAACGTCGCCATTCCAACCATAATAATTATTGCCGAATGAGTATGGAGAAACAATCGTAGTCTGTGTACCTTCCGCATATTCGCCACCTATGCTTGCGTGCAGACGGAGGTCAGGCAGGAAATGGAATTTATAGTCAACGTCTACATTTCCAACAAAGTCGTTGCTGTTCGCCTTGTCATTTTTGAGTTCCAGTGCAGCCAGCGGATTTTGGGGAGAGTTCGGATTGGACGTGTATTTCCAGTCCGGATTGCTGAAGCCTGTGGTAGAATTTATATTCTGCCAGTAGCCGCCTGTAAACTGGTAAGGGTCTTCGTTAGAATAAACCGGACGGGTAGGGTCGATAGCCAATGCCCCGCCAATAGCGGCACCTGTGTCGGCATAGCGGTTTTTACCGTTCATGAATTTGGCATTGATGTTGAACTTCAGATGATCTTCAAAGAAGGAAGGAGCCAGGTTCACGGAAGCAGTGAAGCGTCGGAAGTTGGATGTTTTCACAATACCGTTATCGTCCGTATAACCTAAAGACACACGGTAAGGCAGGTTCTTGAATCCTCCGTTGATAGAAACATGATGGTCGGTGCTGACAGCAGTACGGAATATCTGATCCTGCCAGTCTGTATTGGCGGTTCCTAAATCTGCCGGTAATTTGTCACCCCATAACTGATTGGCGTAAGCGCGATATTCATCTCCGCTCAATACATCATAGCGCTTTTGAGTTTTGGAGAAGGATACAGAACCGTTATAGCTTACGCTGGGAGCTTGTCCGTTCTTTCCTTTCTTGGTGGTGATAATAATAACACCGTTGGATGCACGCGAACCGTAAATGGCAGTTGCAGAGGCATCTTTCAGTACAGTAAGGGTTTCGATATCCGCAGGGTTAACCATTGATAAACCGTTTGCCATCCCTTTGATACCTTCGTTGTCAATAGCCAGACCGTCAATAACGATCAGCGGGTCATTGCTTGCATTCAATGAAGAACCGCCACGAATACGGATTTGAGCGCCACCGCCCGGTGTACCGTCATTGGAGATCACGCTGACACCGGCTATTTTACCGGATAACATATCCTGAGCATTCGTCGTAATACCTTTACTAAGTTCATCGGGCTTGATAGCCATTACCGAACCGGTCATATCGTTCTTTTTCACCTGACCGTAACCGATGACTACTACTTCGTCCAGTATTTCCGTATCGTCTTTCAGTATTACATTCATTTGTGTGGTTGCCGGAAGTTCCTTTGGCTGGTATCCGATGAATGAAACAACAATTATGTCACCTTGCTTGGCAGACAACTGGAAGTTGCCGTCGAAATCGGTAATCGTTCCGGTGGTAGTGCCTTTCACCACAACATTGGCACCTATAACCGGTTCACCCGTTGTGTCTTTCACTATTCCTTTGACAGTAATTTGCTGAGCAAATGCGTCAATGGACAAGAATATTCCAGCTATAAGCATAAGCAGGACCTTGAACATAAAGTTTCCTTTTTTCATGTTTTTGTCTTTAAAGTTAATTGTAATTTCTCTTATCATTCTCTCTTAAAAATACCTATTGAAAACCTTCTCTTCGTCATTGTTCTTAGTGCTCGAAAACACTCTCTTTTTTACCAAAATGTATATTCTCTATCTTTGTTATTTCTTTTCCTTATTATAATCTTTTCAAACCTTTAGCTTCTGATTTGTCTTTTACCTCTTTGATGCTGATAGCGTATCCGCCTCCGTTAGCTGCGTGCAGGTTCAGCTTGCTCTTATTCGTCAGAATACCTTTCTTGATGGTATAAGCCTGCGGGTTCTCTTTCCAGTCGGCATCTTTGGCATCCGCGTAGACGGTAGCGATGTATTGTTTGCCCGGAGTCAGGAAGTCGAATACGAGTTTGGAGGTATGACCGTTTTCACCGGCTGTGCAGCCTACGTACCAGTCGTCCGTACCTTTTGCCTTACGGGCAATTGTGATGTATTCTCCCGGTTCTGCTTCCAGATAGTTCGTTTCGTCCCAGTCGAGAGCTACGTCTTTGATGAACTGGAAAGCGTCCATAAAACGTTCGTAGTTTTCCGGAATGTCGGCAGCCATCTGCAAAGGACTGTACATGGTAACGTATAGTGCCAACTGGCGTGCAATGGTAGAACGTACCTGAGAATTATTTGCCGGATTCATCTTGTTGCAATGCGTTTCGAAGATGCCGGGAGTGTAATCCATCGGACCGCCAACCAGGCGTGTGAAAGGCAGAATCGTTGTATGATATACTTTGTTGCCTCCGAATGATTCATATTCTGTACCGCGGGCGGATTCATTACCGATCAGATTCGGATATGTACGGCAGATACCGGTAGGGCGGGTTGCTTCGTGTGCATTCACCATGATTTTGTAATCGGCGGCTTTCTTCACTGCATACAGGTAGTGATTGTTCATCCATTGTCCGTAGTGATGTTCGCCGCGGGGGATGATGTTGCCTACATAACCGCTCTTTACAGAGTTGTATCCATTGTCTGCCATAAACTGGTAGGCTTTGTCCATGTGGCGTTCGTAGTTGCGTACAGAAGCGGAAGTCTCGTGATGCATCATCATTTTGATTCCTTTGCTGGCTGCATAGCGGTGGATTTCCTTCACATCGAAGTCGGGATAAGGAGTCACGAAATCAAACACATAGTCTTTGCTGTTGCCGAACCAGTCTTCCCAGCCTTCGTTCCAGCCTTCAACCAGTACTGCATCGAATCCGTGAGCGGCTGCAAAGTCAATGTAACGTTTCACGTTGGCTGTGTTGGCAGAATGTTTGCCGTTCGGTTTTGTTTTGGAGTAATCCGTTTCACCGAGTTTTACGCTGGTCAGTTCGTCGGTGTAAGCCCATGAGCCTTTTCCTGTGATCATGTCCCACCATACGCCGATATATTTCACGGGTTTTACCCAAGAAGCGGCATCCGCTATCTTGCATGGTTCGTTCAGGTTGAGAGTGATACGTGAAGCGAGGATATTGCGGGCGTCATCGCTCACGATAATCGTACGCCAAGGTGTGTTGCAGGGAGTCTGCATATACCCTTTGTCTCCTTTGGCATCCGGTGTCAACCAGGATTCGAATACCATATTCTTGTCGTCCAGATTGAGGTGCATACATGAGTAATCAACCAAAGCGGCTTCATGAAGATTGATGTATAAGCCATCATCCGTTTTCATCATCAGTGCAGTCTGTACGCCTGTCTGTGAGAAAGGAGTCTGAGAAGAGTTCGGAGTGATCGCTTCTTTCATCAGCCCTCTGATTTCTGATAAGCGGGAAATGGTGTAGTCATATTCCTGCGTATCATAGTCACCCGGTATCCAGAAAGCGATATGATCGCCGTTCATGCCAAACTGAGAATGCTCTTCCTTGATCACGAAGTAATTGAGTGACTTCTGCTGAGGAAATTCATAACGGAATCCCAGACCGTCATTGAACAGACGGAAACGGATAACGATAGAACGGTCATTCATGGGTTGATACAGGGTGACTGCCAGTTCGTTATAATGATTGCGGATTTCTTTTTCTTCTCCCCAAACCGGTTGCCAGGTTTCATCAAAAGTAGCCGTTTGGATATCCTTTACTTCGAAGCCGTCGTACAGGTTGGTCTTTGAGTCAAGTTTTGTCAGGTCTCTGCGGTCCACCCAGTCGAAGTCGGTTCTGGTATTATCTTCTTTCTTCAGTTCCAGTCCGAGAGTGCTGGGTTTGATTACCACTTTGTTCTTATACGTCAGTTCATACGTTGGGGCACCTTTTGAGTCTACTTGGAAGGTCATTACCAGATTGTTGTCCGGTGAGGTTAATTTCTGTTGGGCATTCGCAATGAATGAGATGCAAAGGAATGCGATGAGCGATAAAATCTTTCTCTTTTTCATTCTATTTATGGTATTAAATTATAAGCTAACTAATATTTTTACTCCGCTCTGTTCCGGATATTGCAAATATAGCAACCATCTTGAGACTTTGGGTTGTCTAGAATAAAAATACAAGTTTATATTAATGTTAATGTTTTGTTTTACAGTGGTTTATTTCTTTTCTGTATTCTGATAAATATAAGTCGAAGTGAACTTATTAAAAGGATAAAAGGTATATTCCACGACTTGGAAGTGTTAATTCATTTCTTAATTCAACCTTTTTCTCTGTCAATAAATCGAAAGCAGATGAGGCAGGAAGTATTTCTTGGTAAGGAACCAGGTCAATGGTCTGTTCCCGGTCGTTTCCATTCAGGAAAACAACGACTGATTTATCACCGTATTTGCGTTCGTAAACGTAGACACCTTTATTCGGTGCGAAATGTTTGAGCTGACCTTTGGCAATGACTTCGTTTCCTTTTCTCCATTGGAGCAGTTTTTGCATAAAGGAGAATGCTTCATTTTGCTGTGGAGTGCGGTTGGCTGCGTCAAAGCAGTTTTTTGTATCGTTCGGCCAGCCTCCGGGGAAGTCGCAGCGGAGCAGGCCGTCTCCATTCGCCTTGTCGGCTGCCATCAGGATTTCAGTTCCATAATATATCTGCGGTATTCCGCGGGTTGTCAGTAAGAATGTCAGGGCTTGCTTGTATCGGTCCAGATTCTTTGTATCTGCTTCCGAACGGTAGAAGCGGGAAGTATCGTGATTGTCGAGGAAGGTCAGCAGGCTCATTGGATGGCTGTAGACGATGTCCTGTGATAGATATTCGTAGAGTCTGAAAAGTCCTCCGTTCCATTCGGTAGTCTCTTCGTCGAAAGCCTTGTTCATCTCTTCCATTAGCGGGAAGTCCATGACAGTCGGGAGATTGCTGTTCTTCGGATAAGCGAGTCTGCTGTCTTTCTGCCAGTAGGAGATGAGTGCATTGTTGCCCAGCCATGTTTCACCTACAATGTTGAACTTGGGATATTCTTCATTGACCGCTTTGCACCAGCGTGCCATCATATCGAAGTCGGCATAAGGGTGTGTATCCTGACGGATGCCGTTGATACCGGCGTATTCAATCCACCATATACTGCTCTGTATCAGATAAGTAGCTACATGACGGTTTCTTTGGTTGAAGTCCGGCATGGTCAGTGTGAACCAACCGTCGATAGCGATTTTCTTTTCGTAATCGGAAGCATACGGGTCCATTTGAGTGGCAGTCTTGAAGCTGGTCTGCACGTAGTTGCCTTCAAAGTTAAACCAGTCTTTGGAGGGCATATCTTTAAACAGATAGTTGTCCGAACCGCAATGGTTGAAGATCATGTCCATTACGACTTTCAGCCCTTTGGCATTAGCTTCCTGAGTAAGTTTGCGGAACTCTTCGTTACTGCCGAAGCGGCGGTCTACCTGATAATAATCGGTAATGGCATAACCGTGATACGATCCTTCTTTCATGTCATTTTCCTGAATCGGGTTGAGCCATATACTGGTGACTCCGAGGTCTGCTATGTAATCCAGATGATTCTCTATTCCTTTCAAATCGCCGCCATGACGTGCGAAAGGCTCATTACGGTCTACATTTCCTTCCAGCATTCCGGGAATGATGTCGTTGGAGGGGTTGCCATTGGCAAAACGGTCCGGCATAATAAGATAAAGCACGTCGCTCGAATCAAAACCTTCTACTGCCGAAGCATTCGGCCGGCGCTGTTTAAGCTCGTAAGGGATTTTTGTCTGCTTTTTGCCTTGTTTCAGGATGATGTCAAAGTTCTGTGGAGCAGCCTTCGAAAGGTCTAAATACAGAACCAGATAATTAGGATTCTCCTGCTTCACCACTTCTTGCAGCGTGATATTATCGGCAGAAAGACTGACGTCTGCGGATGATATGCGGTCACCATATAATAGTATCTGCAATTCGGGATTCTTCATTCCTGCCCACCAAAAGGTCGGGGCTACTTTCTTTATAGTGCTTGTTGCGAATACCTGGTGAAGACCGGGTAATAATAATAGTAAGATAATGAATAATAAATTCCTTTTCATGGTAACTAGATTTTTAAAATTTGTTCGGGGGAACCGATGATGCAAATGTAGGTGAATCGGGTATGCCGTATGGCAGTTAGAAAGAAAATATAAATGCTTGTTTTGAATAGGCTGTTGATAATAAGCTTTTTATCGTTATTGCCTCTGTCGAAAAATACAAGTGAAAATGAAAATTGTTATGGCGATATTTTTCGTTTTTATTACTATAATCATTATATTTGTCACATCTTAAAAAAGCACCTTATGAGAAATCTAACCTATTATCTTTTGTTTCTTCTTTTTGTTTATCCTCTTTCCTTGTCCGCAAAGCATACGGATATAAATAAGGCGGCCCTTAAAAAACTGGATGACATTATAAGTAAGAAGGAAACTTATCAGATACGGAGAGAAAAAGACATTACTGATTTAAAAGTACAACTTGCCCATTCCACCGATCCTGCCCGGAATTATGAGTTGTATGCCTCCCTCTTTGGGGCTTACCTTCATTATCAGGCAGATTCGGCGCTTCATTATATTAACCGTCAGATGGAGATATTGCCCCAATTAAATCGTCCGGAACTGGAATATGAGATTGTCATTAACCGTGCTACGGTAATGGGTGTAATGGGCATGTACATCGAAGCTATGGAACAATTGGAGAAGATTGATCCTAAAAAACTGAATGAATGGACTTTGCTTTCTTATTACCAGACATATCGCGCCTGCTACGGCTGGCTCGCTGATTATACGACAAACAAAACCGAAAAAGAAAAATACCTGAAAAAGACCGATTTGTACAGAGATTCCATTATCGCCGCCATGCCTCCGGAAGAAAATAAAACGATTGTTATGGCGGAACGATGTATCGTGACCGGAAAGGCCGATACGGCTATCGGCATGCTGAACGATGCACTGAAAGATATGGAAGACGAACGTCAGAAAGTATATATCTATTATACCCTTTCCGAAGCATATAGCATGAAGAAAGACGTTGAGAAAGAAGTTTATTATCTGATACTGACTGCTATTGCAGACTTGGAATCTTCCGTCAGGGAGTATGCTTCCTTGCAGAAACTCGCGCATCTGATGTATGAACTAGGGGATATTGACCGTGCTTACAAATATCTGAGTTGTTCGATGGAAGATGCTGTAGCATGTAATGCCCGTTTGCGATTTATGGAAGTGACGGAGTTTTTCCCGATTATTGATAAGGCTTATAAACTGAAAGAAGAGAGAGAACGGGCCGTTTCCCGTGCCATGTTGATTAGTGTCAGTCTGTTGTCGCTGTTTCTCCTCATTGCTATTTTCTATCTGTATCGTTGGATGAAGAAAATATCCGTCATGCGTAGGAATCTAAGTTTGGCCAACAAACAAATGTCTGCGGTCAACAAAGAATTGGAACAGACCGGAAAGATAAAGGAAGTATATATTGCCCGTTATTTGGACAGATGCGTCAATTATCTAGATAAACTGGAAACTTATCGCCGCTCTCTGGCCAAACTTGCTATGTCGTCACGTATCGATGACTTGTTTAAAGCAATCAAGTCCGAACAGTTTATCCGGGACGAGCGGAATGAATTTTATAACGAATTTGATAAGTCATTCCTTAAACTGTTCCCACACTTTATTACTTCTTTCAATAATCTGCTGGTAGAAGAAGCAAGAGTTTATCCAAAATCAGACGAACTGCTGACAACCGAACTCCGGATCTTTGCCCTTATTCGTTTAGGAGTAGTGGATAGTAACAAGATTGCTCATTTTCTGGGTTATTCTTTGGCAACTATCTATAATTACCGGAGCAGAATGCGCAATAAAGCTGCCGGAGATAAAGATCGGTTCGAACAGGATGTAATGAATTTGTAAGTACACTCTAGTCTCTCTTCATGTCTCCAATAGACATAGGTATGATATGACTAATTGATTGTATATGAATGTGTAGTGTACTGAATAAGTTGACACTTCAAAAATCGAAAATAAAGATGAAATATTCGAAAAAGCAGTACAACTATTA
>ENA-OQJQ01000843-OQJQ01000843.1-human-gut-metagenome-genome-assembly--contig:-NODE-843-length-12219-cov-3.115632_pt1 | contig 12219 bp, 19 predicted proteins | sample MGYA00242609_ERZ504776 | MGnify/ENA primary metagenome ERZ504776 (study PRJEB26092, sample SAMD00036354) | human gut metagenome | host: Homo sapiens | study: EMG produced TPA metagenomics assembly of... | reverse complement strand
GGATTTTGTGGGACCGGCCACCATAGCACTGACCCATGTCATGGGCAGGGAGCGGGTGATTGAGGTACGGCGACGCAGGAGGCGCCGGGATGGTCCAATCATGAGGGCAGCTAAATGGATTGTGCCGGCGGTCATCTGGCTGCTGGGGATGTGGATGGTAGCTATCGTGGTCATGGCGCTGGCCATGGGCGTGAGGATTTGAGGGGAGATGAAATGATTGAGAAAAAAGATGATCAGGAAGCTGACAGCGCTGGATTACATAAAGGAATCTGGATGCCAAGACTTTGAAATGGCATTCCCAAGAGTCACCGGCTATATAAGCGAGTGCGCTAAACATAATCCGGATGCATTGTACACAGCAACGGAAGTGGCAGAGCTGATGGAATATCTATTTGAGCTCCGAAGGAGAAAAAAGGACCCCAGCGGCGGCAACCGCGAAGAGGTCCAATAACTAAAAAACAACACACCCTTATTATAAGGGAGATATCGGAGGATTACAAGGTGGCAATATCTAAAACTTATTATCCTGGCAGCCATGTAAAGATTACAGCACCATTTTTTACATTGGTATGCAGTTGTGGCCTGCGGCACTGGTCCTTGCTGGGCGAGATTACACCATGTCCCAATTGTGGAAAGCTGATGGTGAGAGAAGGTGATGCAGCTCCATGTACTTCAAAGGGATAGGTCCTGAGGAGGGAACCATCGTAAATGAGGGTGATGCATACGCCTATGCGCTGGAACGCTGCCTGGGTGGCACACTGGAAGAGCAGAAAGAGTTCCGAGGAATGCTGGTGGAATGGTATTACTCTGGGAATTGGATAAAAGAAGATTAGGAGGTTTTAATTGTGGAAAACGTGATAAATATTTACGGTGATGTTGATAGCCGCCCAGCTGGGCGCAGCACAACAGCTGAAATGGTAGTAAGCAGGCAGGCCCAGGAAGTTCAGGCCGCTATGGTGATCGCCAAAAAGTTCCCCCGGAATGAAGCGGATAGCTTCAATCGGATCATGCAAGCGTGCAAGCGAAAGACATTAGCTGAGCAGTCTATGTATGAATATCCGCGGGGTGATACTAAGGTAACGGGCCCCTCTATCAGGCTGGCCGAAGCAATGGCGCAGAACTGGGGGAATATGGATTTTGGAATTATTGAGCTGGAGCAGAAGAACGGGGAGAGCCAGGTAATGGCCTACGCTTGGGATTTGGAAACCAATACAAGGCAGACGAAGATTTTCAGCGTGCCCCATATCCGGTCAACGAAGAAAGGCAATAAGGTGCTGGTAGATCCAAGAGATATTTATGAACTGGTGGCGAACCAGGGAGCCCGGCGTCTCCGAGCCTGTATCCTTGGAGTGATTCCTGGAGATGTGATTGATGCTGCAATTTCTCAATGCAATACAACGCTCATAGGCCAAAGTAAGGCGCCTCTTGCTGATTTGGTACGCGAGGCTGTGGCGCTGTTTAGCCAGGACTATGGTGTCACAGTGGCAATGCTGGAGAAATTTATAGGCTGTAAGAGTGAGAGCTTTTCCATGAACGACCTAATCCGGTTGAAAAAGGTATACCGGGCTTTGAAGGATGGCATGGCGAAACGCGAAGATTACTTTGAGCTGTCACCTGATGTAGACGAATCCGAAATCAATAAGAATCCGTTCGAAGGAAAGGAAGAGGCAGGGAAGGACAAGAAGGGCAAAGCAAAAAAGACAGAGTCCCAGCCGCCAGTAACGGATAAGCCCGCGAATGATGCCGCCCAGAAAACAGGACAGGCACAGCAGCAGGATCTGGATCCATCCTTCGTCCCAGATGAAACGCAGGAGCCAAGGTTTAAATAGGGGGAAGTTATGAAACTGACATCCGAAAACTATTACGGACAGGAAGCCAACGAGCAGTACTTTTCCGTATCACAGTACAAGGATTTTGCCAAATGTGAGGCTATGGCCCTGTCAAAGATACGCGGGGAATACCATCAGCCCATTACCCGGGCGCTGCTGGTCGGCTCCTTCGTGGATTCATACTTTGAGGGAACCCTGCCGCAGTTCATGCAGGATAACCCGGAGCTGTTCACCCGGAAGAACGAGCTGAAAAGCGAGTTTCGCAAGGCTAATGAGATTATTGGGCGAATAAAGGCAGACCCACTATTCATGCGGTTTATGAGCGGTGAGAAGCAGCGGATCATGACCTTTGGGCTGTTTGGAGTCCCATGGAAGATGAAGATGGACAGCTACTTGGAAGGTATCTGCATCACTGACCTAAAGGTGGTGGCGAACTTCAGGAGCCTGCCCCTGTGGCGGTACGACCTGCAGGGCGCCGTCTATCAGGCCGGGGTAGAAGCAGTAACTGGAGAGCACCTGCCGTTTTACCTGGCCGTGGCAACGAAGGAGCGTGTGACGGATCTGGATATCTTCCAGATCCCACAGTCCACTTTGGATTTAGCCCGCGCGGAGATAACCTTGAACATGGAACACTTTAACGATGTAAAAAGCGGGCTGGTTCCGCCGCATTTTTGCGGCAGGTGTGATTATTGTAAATCTGTGAAAGCGGCGTCCATCCGCAATTACAATGAACTTTTGGAACTTTGAGGGAGGAGCACATGAAACTTGTAAAAATATTAAGTGACAGCGTCCAGATACGGACAAACCTGTCAGAATTCCGGGATATCCGCATCAATGACCTGCTGTCTGTGTCTGATGGGGAGGTGAACCTTGTGACCATGGTGACAGGACTGACCGACACTGATTCGGAGGAACGAATTGGAGAGGAGGATTTCCTGGGAGAGATAACCGGGATTAAGAGCATAGACTGTACCATCATCGGCAGCCTTAAGGATGGGCGTTTCTTAAAGGCCATAGACGCATACCCAACAACGAATGTCAGTATCTGCCGTATCGGGATTCGGGAATTTGAGCAGATGTTGGGCCGTGGCCGGGGAGGATTCCGCATTGGCACCTATGCTGCCTACCCGTGCGATGCAGTTGTGGACGGCAATAAGTTTTTCCAGCGCCATTCCTGTATTGTGGGGAATACCGGAGCCGGAAAGTCGGAGACAGTGGCAAAGATACTGGAGGAGACAGCAAAGCTCCCGGGGGCTAACCTGGTTGTATTTGATATCCACGGAGAGTATAGCCAGCTGTCGTATGCCTCCAATATCCGCATTGGAGAGGACTTCCCCTTCCCGATCTGGATGTTTGGGTTTAACGACATTGTGGCTAATATTCTTAAAATCCGCGAGGAGAGCGCCACCACGGTGATGACGGCGCTCCGCAAGGCATATTACCGGGGATGCCCGGAGGGGAAAGAGAATAAGCCGGTATATTTCAGCTACGGCGCTTTAATCGCGGAAATGGAGCAGCTGGATACGCAGGAGATAGCCACAGGGGAATGCTATAAGACCGGGGGCAAGGCAGGGCAGCCTAAGACTACAAAGGGCGAGTATTACGGCAAGCTGACCAGCACAATCAATATCCTGAAAGACAGGATACTCGACAGCCGGTATAGTTTTATGTTTACAGACGAGCTGCAGAGTTATCTGTATGAGGTAATGGAGGCTGTTTTGGGAGCGGATAAGCCAGTCAAGAACATTGACCTGTCGGCAGTTCCGCATGACGTAGCCCTGCCAATCATAGGCGTTATATCGCGGTTGATATTTGATATCCAGCGCCAGCAGGACATGGACAGCATACGGCCGGTTACTATCGTGTGTGACGAAGCCCATGTTTACATCCCGGACAACTTCCAGCTGACGGCCAGCCAGCGTAGGATGGTGGAAGTGTTTGAGGATATTGCAAAGGAAGGGCGTAAGTTCGGAATTACCCTGTTTCCCGCCACTCAGAGGCCATCCGAGCTGAATAAGACTATTGTTGCCCAGTGTGCCAACATGATTATTGGAAAGCTAAACAATGAGAATGACAAGGCCCTGATTAAAGGGATGCTGCCGGATGGGGACGACAAGATAATTGATTCCGTCACGATGTTTAATCCGGGCGAGGTTCTGATTGTCGGAGATGCTGTTCCAATACCGCTCAAAATCAAGGTAGAACTGGCAAAAGAGCGTCCTGTATCAAGGACAGTTGATTTCTGGGATATCTGGGGGCAGTACAGAGACTATGATATCGCAGAATTAGTTGATAGATATATGTAAAGGAGGTGATTAAGTGGCAATCACATTTGACAACATTGCCGGGGGAGAGCTGGCCGAAAAGTTTACAATGGCCCTGGCCCAGATAGGCCGGAACATCCTGGACCCAAACATGGATCCTGCGGCGGCGCGCGGAATGACGATTAATTTAAAGTTCAAGCCAGGGAGCAGGGGAACCATAGACATTGAATTTGAGGTCAAGACCAAGCTGGCCGGATTCCAGAAATCAGAAACGGTATTCCTGGTGGGCCAGGATCTCAATACGGGCCGGATTGAGATGTCCGAGTATGGAAGCGACCGTCCCCAGGTAACATCTGTTGCAGCGGCGCCAGCTGCGGCCTATACAGAAGTACGGCAGCCGGCACAGACATTTGACCCAGAAACGGGAGAGATTTACGAGGAACCCCGCAAAGGCCCTATTGATTTAAGGGCTGCGGCTAACCAATAAAAAGAAAAGGAGACAAAAGCATGATTAGAGAAGCATTGCAGTATGTAGCAGGATTAGCGAGGGAAAACGAGAAAACAGAGGTCATTGAGATATGTGGAAAGACCTATGCCAATAAGGATCTGAGGCGTTATGACAAGTCTGAGAAAGCAGATGCGATTGAGACCCACAGCCTGACATCCATGGTGGACTATATCGGCAGCTGCAGCCAGGAGTTCCCGGAGGGCAGGGATATGATTATACATATCATGGGACCAAAGCGGGTGCGTCTGATGTCCTCACTGGACGCGGAACGCAATAGAGAGTGCCTGATTGAGGTGGGTGCTGTGACTTCCGAGTTCCAGTTTGGTCACTGGTACGACCAGGAGAAATTTATGATTGAGATACAGGCCAACTTTGAGCCCAGCCCTGACCTGGAATTAATCATGAAGGTGGCCGGGAACGTGGAACGGAAGAATAAGCAGTCTTATTCGGATGACGGTGTGTCCCAGGTTGCGACCATGACCGTTGGCGTGGCAGCTAAGGCTGATGTGATAGTCCCCAATCCGGTGACACTGATACCTTACCGCACGTTCCAGGAGGTGGCTCAGCCTGCCAGCAAGTTTGTATTCCGGATTGGTGATAAGGATGAACCGGCATTTATGATTGTTGAGGCTGAAAACGGCATCTGGAAGAATGAGGCGGTATCCAATATCAAGAAATACTTTGCAGATGCCATCATGGAAATGCCGGAGGCAATCAGCAAGCGAATCACAATCATCGGATAAATCAATGTTTTATCCTCCAGGCCAATATAATATGTCACGGTATTAAATGCCGGAGGTGTTTACGGGGCGGAAAACCATTGCTTTCTGACCGCCGCCCCGTCCTTTAAAGTGGAAGGTGGTGGTTTTCCTGGGTAGGGACTGCAGGAAGGACCTGGACTACTTCCCGAAGGTTGTTAATTTCTATGAGGATGATAAGATATTTGATTTGCTGGACGAATATGGCCCACTGGGAGTCACCGTATATGATTGTATACTGACAATCGTTTACTCAAATGGCTATTATGCGAATCTATCTAAAGACAAGCTATCAAAAATGGTCATCCGAAAGATTGGAAACAAGTGGATTAAAAGCCAAAAGGCCGTTGTGCAAGTGATAGATTACTGTGCTGATTTAGGACTTTTTGATAAAGACCTCATGCTGCAGAATATTATCACCTCTGTTGGGATTCAAAAACGCTATCACATGATAGCTGTGAAGCTACTGAAAAGACGGCTCTATAGTACGCAATACTGGTTACTTGATGAAAACGGGGAACCTTTATTAAATACACCCATTTTTCCAATTGATTCCGAGGAAAACAGCATTTCCGCGGAGGAAATAAGTAAATCTTCGGAGGAAATGCAGGTAAAAAGAAAAGAAATAAAAGAAAAAGAAAACTTATATAAAGGAGAGGCGGATATTCCCCCGGAGGAAAGACTGGATGCGGCCTTTGCCCGGTTTGTGGGGTTCCGGAGAGACATCAATAAGCCGTTGGCAGCTGATGGTGCGGAACTGATAAAGAAAGAACTGGGACAAATAGGGTGTGATGTCGAGGAACGTATTGCAATCCTTGACCAAAGCATCATGAACCATTGGACGGGGGTATATCCGTTGAAAAAGAAACGGCCAGTCAAAGACAGCACTGCAAATCAGAGAAACCAATTCCATAATTTTGACCAACGGAATGTTGACTATGACGCTCTGGTATTACAGCGAGTAAAGGAATGGGCGGGGGAAGGAGAAGGGAATGAAGGAAATCCACCAGAAAATACTTGATTTTGTGACAGGCTATCTGCTGGAATGTGGCTACCCTCCCACCAATAGGGAAATTGCAGACGGGGTGGGTTATACATCCACATCAACGATATTCAATCACATGAGGGATATGCGAGAAGCAGGATTGATAAATTACATTGACGAATGCCCCAGGACCATAACAGTTCCTGGGTATAGATATATGGTTGAGGGGAGGAAAGACAATGGAAGAACTGGAAACCAGCGCTGTGAAGGAAACGGCCCCGACAGCACGAAAATGGTATGAGGGAGTCAGCCTGGAAGATGCAGAAATCTACATACGTGCTAATCTTAAGTCAGCGGCCAGGAGTGTTATTGCAATAGGCTATTACCTCAAATGCGTTTACACAAAAGAGCTATATCAGGATGCCGGATTTAAAGATGTATATGAATATGCAAAGGACCGGTTCGGATTCAGCACTTCGACAACATCCCGGTATATGTCACGTAATGACAAGTTTTCCGTGGATGGGAATAGCCCAATCCTGGATGAAAAATACAAGGATTTTAACAAGTCTCAGCTCCAGGAAATGTTAAGCCTGGATGCGGAGCAGCTTGAACAGGTCACCCCTGATATGACTGTGGTACAAATCAGGGAAATGAGAAAGCCCAAAGAGATACCGTACATTGAGATGCCTGGCCAGATTGAGCTGACGGATTTCCCAGGCGTGGATCCGAAAGATGTGGCCGCATCGGTTCAGGCCAGGGCAGAGATGCAATCCAGTCAGCCAGAGAAGCAGACCTATACGATATCCGCGGAGGACCTCTTGCCAGAGCCAGCACAACCGGAGCGGGAACAACCCGTTGCGATATCGCAACAGAAAGAGCTGATAACAGAACCGCAGTCAGCAGTAACGCAAGATGCAGAAAAGAGCGGAGAGGCCGGCAGCTTACCAGAGAAGTCCGGGAAGTGTATTCACAGGCCAGAATTTAAATGTACCCTGGAGGAGGCATATAAACTTACCCCTGGTACGGGTGAGGATTGCGGCTGTAAATGTTGTTGGGAGTGTGTCAAGCATGGAAATTGTGAGTGGGAGTGTAACAGCTCGTTACATAGGCCAGAAGAACCTGAGAAAGCCAAGGACTATGGAACCCTGGAGACAATCGGAGGAGTGCCTGTATATTCCCTAAAAAGCAAGGAAACAGTCGACGGTGCCTATGGCTGGGAACGGTCACAAATTATTAAAGAATATCTTAAAAAGTTGCATAAGGAAGAAAGCTTTACTATTGCAAATCAGATAATCTCAATTGAGTTCCAGGCCATGGAGAGTACTTACAAGGCCAACTATGATGGTTTTTGTTACGTTAGATTTAAAGAGGGTAATCAAACTATTATGTTTGTGGAACTTGACCGGCTAAAGGCTGAATACACGGTTATGTATCCGCCAAAGAAACCTAAACCCGTAGAAGCTTACGATGGGTCCATTCTTCGGAGCATGATTAAATTTGAGGAGGATGAATTGGACCGGATGGGACCGGAACGGATAGAGAAAAATCCATATAATTACACCAAACATATGATGGCGCTGGAAGCATATAAGATGCTATATGCAGCACATGAAGGGGGAAATGTTGGAATTGAACAGAGTGGAGATTGATGTAGACAAGCTTATTTTGATAATACAGGCTAAGGGTATGACCATGGAAAAGTTTGGATATTCCATAGGACGTTCCAGAAATTATATATGCAGCCTGCGGAAGAACAATATGGTACCGGAGCCGGTCCGGGACCTGATATGTGAAAAACTGGAGATAGATCCGGAAAGAATCGAAAAGACCCAGATTACATCCGGAGGGGAGGTGAAGATACTTGAAAACATCTTTAAGGAGCTTCAATCCATTAAGAACCAAATATCAGAATTGGCAGATGCGCAACAGGCCATATACAATAAGCTCCAGGCCAATACAGTGCAGACAGCCAGGATTAAGGATGTGGTGGACGGCCTTGGCCAGACAGAATCTGACCGGGCAGAATCATTCCTTCGTGAAACATTGAAAGGTGGCCAGGTAAGTGCGGTTGAGCTTATGCAGCGGGCGGATGATGAAGGGATTAAACGGTCTGAGCTCATGAAAGCCAAGGCTAAGATGGATGTAAAAATATATGCAACCGGATATGGAAAGAACCAGAAATCATGGTGGAGTTTAAAGTGAGGAGGAACTTATGGAAAGATTAACACATGAGGCTGACTTTGGTGTCGAAGATTGGGAGCAGATATTATATAGAGTTCCAGCAGATACAGAGGGAGCCTACAATATTTTTGATATCGCTGAGAGGTGGGTGCACTATGATGATGCAGACTGCGGATGTATCTTACAAGATATAACCAGAAAATTAAGGGATTATGAAAATATTGCTCCCAAAGTAGACGAGCTTTATCTTAAAAAATGCCAGGAAGTATCGGAATTAACGAAGCGTATGAGATGGATTCCGGTAAAAGAGCGGCTGCCGGAAAAATCAGGAGTATACTGGACAACAATGAGGCACACTGACGGGAGTTTGAGTACAGAAAGATACTATTGGAAATCGGAGTATTGGAACAAGCAGGCATGGAAAGAGGTAGTTGTTGCATGGAAACCATATGATTGCCCGGAGCCATACCGGCAAGAAGCTTAATGGGGAATATACAATGATAAAAATAATGTTGACAGATACAACCCAAATCCTCCGGGTGCAGATATGGACCAGCGGAGCATGGAGGGAAAATCTTCGTGGCCAGGTCATTGGAAGCTATGAAGGGATTGCTGGCGTGTTACTGGATTGTGGTGAGTACGTGGATGTGCCAGTGGAGCGGTTAAGGGTTGTATCGTAAATAATTACGATGTGGAGGAAGCCATGAAGGAAGTAACCAGATATAAATGCGATTTCTGTCGGAAACTGGCAGCACGGCCAGAGACGATAAAACGGCATGAATCGGTGTGCTTGAAAAATCCAGAAGGAAAGAATTGCTATATGTGTGAGATGGCATATCTGGGTGAATATATTCCAAGTGACGATTATGTGAGGGTGATAAAAGACCAATGCATGTGTGCATACACAGAGGATGCGGTAAGCACCTTGCTCGGTTCTGGTGATGGGAACTACGCTCCAAAATGCAGCATGTATCATAGGGCAGGTGACAGCTACTGGAATCGCGACCTTGAAGCGGCAGAGAAAAATCTGGAGAAGTACGAAGAAGGTGAAGGGGAGGAAGATTAACATTTCCGGAAGGAGAAAAGATGAACGGCGTAATAGATTATAACTGGTTGGGGATTGCTTTCATTTCCGATGACCTTCCTCAAAAAGTCCACAAGGCAATTGAGAAAAAGATGGATGAGCTGGGAGCGCAAGTCAATGCAGAGTTTGACCAGTGGCTTGATGAGAATGGGTTAGAGAGAGTAATGGGCGTTGTAATCAAAAAGCAGGTAGATTAAGGTTTAGTGGCGGTGTGTGGTACACAGGGCGGGGTTCAACTCCCCGGACAGACCATGGTGGAAAGTAAGAGGGTGCCGGTTCGACTCCGGCCGCCGCCAACTTAGGGTTTGGAGGTATATATGGAGCTTTTGAAAGACCAAAAGATTATGAAAGCGATTATTACGCTTATTTGTCTTGTTGTGAAGAACTTGTTATTATGGGGAATATTTATGATAGCCCTAATCTGCTAAACTGAAATAAGCAATATTAGGATTTCTGGGAGAACCGGAGGAAGGAGCCTGGATGGAGAGAGATTTTGAAAAAGACATAATAGAGCTGGACGCCGCGATAAAATCCAATGCCGAACGGGATAATACTTTTACGTTGTCGGTACTGCAGCGGGCAAAGGAGATTATACTGCAGCAGAAAGAAAAACTGAAAGCCTACGAGGATATCGGCCTGACGTCGGAGGAGATTCTGGGCAGAAAGATGCTGGCCGGTTGGATTCCGGTGGTGGAGCGGTTGCCAGAAGGCGGTGAGGATGTCTTGGTATGTACGGGTAATGGGTGGATTTTGGTAGCTTGGTATGGTACTAATGGACAAAGTTGGCACATAACTCCAGCGGGGATTACTCATGATGATATCATTGCTTGGATGACGTTGCCGGAACCGTATAGACCGGAGACGCTGCGGGAGGCAGGAGCCGAAGCGGGGCAGGATGCAGCGGCGCCGGCATAGCAATCGGCAACGTAAGTTCTAGGGGTGCAGGGCATTCAGCGGAGTGCAGAGGGGTCCGAGTCCCTGAACTGCCGGGTTCGACTCCCGACAGTGCAAGGCGCAAAACTCCGCGATATTGATATTTTAATAAAACATGGAAAGAGTGATAAAATTGCGGAAATTATTATTAAAAATTGCACATAAAATCCTAAAAAAATATGGGGTGATTCCTCTGTGTTTTCAAGACAAAGTACTTTTTATGGGAAAAATTTATGAAATTCAGAGTTGTGATATTTCAAAAGATTTTTATAAAACTAATGCAACTATAAAGATGAGTGATTGCTTTAAAGTATTTAATACGGAAAATTAGCATTTCCGGTAGAACCGGAGGAAGGAAAGTGGAATATGGATGTATTTTGGGGTTTTGAATATGATACAGAATTTTACAAGATTGGTGACGAAATAGATGTGGTTTTCCATGATGGTACTCATTATGGTGGGATACTGCAAGATATGCGTGTTGACTCTGGAGAAATTGTAGTAAATGGATGTGCTTTTTCTCTGTATAAAATTGATAAGGTTATTCATCTAAACTGAAATTTGGAGAAGAAAGGACGGTAAATAGATGGGAATAGCTGATGCATTTGCAAAAGAGGACAGAGTAGAAGTGACTTTTTCGGATTTTTATAAACTGATGAAGGAGAGTACCAAGGCCGAGATTGTAATGAATGTAGTGAATTGTAATGTTCCGCACAAATACATACGTGAGATGGCCACAGGTAAGTCAGAGGCTCCAGGGCAGATACACGGGAGAGATATGGACCGAGTTGGTTTGCCGCTTAAGCCACTTATGCATGGATAGAGCATTACAGTGATGTAGGTATCCTGTACCAAAAGAGGTACCTGATTGTACGGGTGGATGACGGGAACGCGTCAGGACAGGTCAATGAGTGGGATAGGGTGACGCAAACATTGAAAGGATGCGGGCGCGATTTGGGTAGGATACCGATTGTGGTATCTAAGGATAAGCGGAAAAGGAGGTGATACCGATGAATTTGAAAATAACCAGAGCTCTCCTTAACGAATACCGCGATATGAGAAAGAAGAGGACTATTCCCATACTGGAGCTTGAATTGGAGGAGATGAAACAAGGAGATAACGGACTGGGAAATAGCACTGTATTTGATTATCGGACAGGCCAGGCACGACCTCAGAGCGTTGTTGGATTTGACTGGAAATTGTATGAACGGCGCATGGAAGCTTTGGAGAGCAAGAAGGCTAAATCAAAGGCGGTGGAACAGTGGATAGAATCAATAGAGGATGGACAGACCAGGTACGCTTTTAAGAGCTTTTACAGAGATACTATGGAGTGGGATAAGATTGCAATTAAAATGGGATATGCCAATAGCCCTGAATATCCAAGACTTCATATTCGTGATGAGTACTTAAAAAAATGTGGGATATTGTAAAAAGGTCGTTTTAGTCGAAAATGTCGTTGTAGAATACAATTAGGCCAAAAGGCAAGTGCCTGCGGCCATCCTCCCCAAGTATGTGGAATATGTATGAACCGCCGGGGATTGGCAGTCAACTTCAAGGTGATGTTACTGCCTTATCAAAAGCGTGGACACTGTGAGCCACAGAAACCTTCATGCAATCGGTATTAACGGCGGGTATGGATTGTATCCCCCCCCCGCTGTCCGGGGGAAAAACCCC
>ENA-OQJQ01000841-OQJQ01000841.1-human-gut-metagenome-genome-assembly--contig:-NODE-841-length-12247-cov-2.740099_pt1 | contig 12247 bp, 9 predicted proteins | sample MGYA00242609_ERZ504776 | MGnify/ENA primary metagenome ERZ504776 (study PRJEB26092, sample SAMD00036354) | human gut metagenome | host: Homo sapiens | study: EMG produced TPA metagenomics assembly of... | reverse complement strand
AGACGATGGAGTTGCAAACAAGATTGCTGTTTTACCATCAATTTTCTTCGGATATGTAATTGCTGTCAACTGACAATTCAGCCAGTAACTAATCCCCATATTTTTTTGCGTTGACCATGTTTCTCCAAAATCATCCGATGTATAATATCCGCCATGGCGAGTAAACATATACAATTTTCCATCTGCCTCAGTTACAACTGCTTCTGAACTCCATCCAGATACAGACTTTCCTCTTTCCCACGTCTTACCGCCATCATCCGAATAAATAGCCACGCTATTTTTATCTGAACCTGTAAATTCATATGCCGTAAATAAGATCCTGCCTTTAGAAGTAACCATACCTCGTCCCGGTCCTACTAAAAGAGACTGCTCATGATCTTTTCTCATATTGACAATCGTAGGTACAGACCACGTTGCTCCTGCATCTTCCGATGTTGTCAGGTACAAATAATCTGTCGGCCATACCTGAAACGGCGAATCAGCTTCAAACAGATTCGCATCTACATCTTTCCCTTTAATATTAAAATAAGCGTCAACTGTATAACCTTCTACGATTGCGTCATTCGCATCTTTAATCACATATGCAGAATCAGATTCTTTCTTATCATTCTTTTCCAAATGATATGTATAGTTAGCTTCATTCTGACGATCATTTTGACGCGCCATATATTCACCATCCCAGAAATTTAAAATATCTCAACGGAACAACTTCCGCTGAGATATTATATTAGCACATGTTCAAATATATGAAAAGGAATCCCTTCCCGGTAAATTATTTTGCAAACAATATTGCAACGCCATATTTACGCGCGCGCCATTCCATCTACACTAAGAACTACGCCTGTAATATAGGACGCTTCATCAGATGCAAGAAATACAAATGCATTTGCAATGTCTTCCGGCTGTCCGAGTCTGCGAAGCGGAATCTGTGCGATCATCGGCTCGATCACGTTTTTCGGAACGGCTTTCATCATGTCTGTTTCCGTAATTCCCGGAGCAACTGCATTGACACGGATTCCTTTTGGCCCAAGCTCTCTTGCCAGAGAGATCGTCGTACCGTTTACCGCAAACTTAGACGCCGGATAAGCAAATCCGCTCGGCTGACCGGAAATACTTACCATTGAAGACGTATTCAGGACAACCCCGCTGTGATTTTTAATCATTCCGTCAACTACCGCGCGTGTTGCGTTAAATACACCTTTTACATTCAGATCGATCACACGATCAAAATCAGCTTCTGTATAAGATGTAAACGGAGTGCTCTCGGAAACCCCCGCATTATTCACCAAAATATCAATACGTCCGAACTGTTTCTCTACTTTATCAAATTCTTCTTTCACACTTTCAAAACTTCCGAGGTTCGGACTGATCCCTACCACTTCTGCATCCGGATGAATCGCTTTTAACTTCTCGACTGCCGCTTCCGCGTTTTTTTCACTGCTCGCCGCAACAGCAACTTTCGCACCCTCTCTTAAAAATGCATCTGCTGTCGCAAATCCGATTCCACGGCTTCCTCCTGTAATAATCGCTACTTTATCTTTTAATCTCATAAATCGTTCCTCCTGTTTTTCTCTTGTTTTTATGTGTCGATCTTACTCTCTTATAATTTTCATTGCACATTATATAAGTATAATAACACATAATAGAAATTATGTCTGTGATTTTATCACCAAATAAAAATATCCGGCAAAATAATTATAAACATAATATAAAATAAAAGAGAATATCTCGCAGCAAAAAATCGCAATCTGCCGCGGATATTCTCTTTTTCTTATTCTAAGCCTGCTTTTATTCGTGATAAAAATTCACCGTCTCTGCTATATTCTCTCGCCGCCAAAAGCGCCGCTCCCTGTACAGGCGAATATTTAGGAGGACAAAGACAAATTCCATTTTCCTCGAGCTTCCGCACCAGTGGCTTTAATATAAAATCTCCTGCATGAAACAATCCACCTGAATAAGATACGATCGTGTCTCCCGAAAATTCCAGTTTTCTATAAACAGCGCCTATGATCAGCGCTAATTCTTCTGCCGCAGCCTCATACAAACGTATTGCTTCTTCATCTCCTTGCATCGCTGCCTGTAAAAGCAATTTTTGAAGTTCAGCTGTTTTTGTACGATTATTTTTATACACTTCATCAAAAATGTCTATAAGGTCAAAGTCATTTTTTAAATTAAAATTGTATCGGAAAATCTCGAGTAACTTTCCTTTTTTTACCCTTCCGTCACTCTCTTTTGAAAACAGCTCCAACGCTTTCTTTCCCAACCAATAACAAGAGCCTTCATCAGAAAAACCATCATCCCATCCGCCCGCACGAGCTTCTGTGCCAAACTTATTTTGTCCATAAGCGATCGAACCTGTTCCTGCCACAAGATTGATCCCCTCTTCTAATCCCAAAGATCCTGCCCATCCTGCGGCGCTGTCGTTTACAATTTTCATCGGCCTATCTGTAATTTTGTCAATCCGGCATAAAAAGCGTTCATCATTTACTCTTGATTCTCCCCAATTCGGAAAGGCAAGACATATATAGGCATCATTCCCGTCTAATATTTGATTTATATTTTCTCTCAGTAATTCTGTCACATAATCCATTCCAACGTGCTTATAAGAAATAGTTCCTATCTTGCGCTGTGCAATCGTTTTTCCGTTTTCATCTAACAGTAAAAAATCAGTTTTTGTTCCCCCTCCGTCAATCCCCAGAAAATACACTATACCGCCTCCATTTCCGAAAATGCTTCTAATGTAAACACAAGCGCTCTCACAAGATGAAACGCACATTTCCACGGTGTTCCTTTTGCACTGTTTTTTACGGTTCCGTCATATTCCAGTCGTTCAAACCACTCTTTATATTGTGAATCAAAAAACTTTTCTTTACAATAATTATGCTGATCTAAAAATTCTTGAAGAAAATAACTATCTTTCGTATAGCAATACGCCTGTGCATAAGCTGTCAACGCCTCTGCATTCGGCCACCATACTTTTTCATTCCATAAAGAGTTCGTTTCTTTAAACCAGTCGATCGGGCGAGGTGTTTCCCCCAATGCGTCTGCATATGAAATAATTCCACCATACTCTTCATCTTTTCCGACGGCATTTGCCCAACGGGCAATCTGTATACCGCGCATAGTAATCTGCTTGTCTTCCAGCAATACTCCTGCCTTCATAAGAAACCATGCTGATTCATGCATATGTCCCGGATTAATAAAGCGGCCTTTGTCTGACTCAATATCAATTTTATTTTCTCTTGTAACCGCTTCAAACACTACGTTATATTCATCATTTGCAAACCAGTTAGCAATCTTATCGACACATTCATTCAAAAGTTTTTTTGTAACATCCGTCCCCAATACTTCCGCACATGTTTCCGTTGTAGACAGACATGTCAGATACATGTCATGCCATATAAAAACCGGGCTCCATGTATTTTCATATATTTCTTTAAACCATGGATCAAATACATTTTTTTCCATCGTTTCATAACAAGTTTTTAAAAGTTCCATATTTTCCGGCGTTCTTACTTCTTCTATTTTAAGGTATTCTGCCACCCCCTGCAAAACATGAAAATCAGAAAATATTGAGATTGTACCTTCCAAAACATTCCCTTTTCTGTCCAATACATAATTCCATCTTCCATCGCCCGCATACCCATATTTTACAAGAAATGAAAAACCATGCTTTGCATTTTCCAACCACTCCTTCTTTTTGCGTACTTTGTTATAAAGCAGTGAATATATATATAGCTGACGCCCTTGAAACCAAATATATTTCTTATCATCTGTCATCTTTCCTTCTCTGTCAAAACAAGTAATATATCCGCCGTATTCTTTATCTATGCACCTCCGATCCCAAAATGGCATCACATCTTCTAAAATATGTTTTTCATAATAAGATACCAGTCTTTCTTTCAGTAATATGTCCATATATGCCTCCATATCATTCTCCTATGATTTCCAGAGCATAATGATCTGCTCTTCCGCATAATCCAATGCAACTTTTATCCCACCTATGATCGGAGCATCTGCGCCTAACTTTGAAGTTACGACTTCAGGAACAAACGGACAAACTTTTTCTAATATTTTCTTGATCTCAACAATATTTTCCTCTGTAAAAATTTCTGAATCTCCGCCTAATATCACCATCTCAGAGTTTAACATCAATACGGTATTGGCGATGACAACGGCGATTTTTCTTATAATTTTTTTCACAATGGCATCTGCCGCCTCATCACCTTGTTCAGCTCGCAAAATAAGATCTGACAAGCCGTTTTTTTCACCGCATTCTGAGAAAATATTTTGACACACCTTTTTTTCAAATCGTCCGGGACATACAAACTCATCTGTCATCTCTTCCAATGATTCTAGATAATAACCTAATTCTCCCGCCGCCATATTATTTCCTTTTAGAAGATATCCGTCCACAATCGCCCTTGCCGCAAAGCCTTCTCCGTATTTTATGTAAACAATATTCGTCTGTTTTTTTCCTACGCCTCTTTCACGTTCTCCGATCAGCGCCAATTCAACGTCATTTACAATAATCGCTTCTACATTATATTTCTGTAAAATATGCTCTTTCAAATCGACATTTTTCCATTCCGGCAAATATGTTCCAAAGAGATCGTTTAAATCATTCTGGCCTGTCAGCGCAGGAACACCTACTGCGATCGCAATCACATCTACATCCTTTTTTCGCTTTTCAAGCAACTCGTCTATCGCAGAATCCAACTGCCCGAGAACCTCGTCCACTCCGTTTTCTACTATGATCTCCTTTTCTGTCCACTGCTGAACTTCACCGTACAGATCTGCAATACCTGCACGAACTTTTTTAGGCATCAATTCAACCGAAATCACATAATAAAGGTCTCCTTTATAACTTAATTGTCTCGGCTTTCTTCCCAAGCTCGTATCGTCACAGCCGTTTTCATATACAATCCCGTTTTCGATCAAGGCCGCTACATTATTACTTACCGCCGGTGCACTTAAATGCATCCTTTTTGAAATTTCCTGTCTGGAAATTCCATCATATACTTTTATCAGCCGTAAGATCATTAGTTTATTTCGATCTCCTATATCTGTCGGATTATAGATTTTCAAAGCATATCCCCCTTTATTTCTTACTCTTTTACCGACCCTGCCAACATACCTTCAACAAGATATTTCTGCACAAATATATATACCAACACGACCGGCACTGTCGAAATAACCAACCCTGCCATAATAACAGGTATATTTAATGTGAAACGTCCTTTAAATAAAGTAATCCCTACCATTAAGGTTCGCAATTCTTCTTTCTGAAGAAAAACAAGCGAAATCAACAGCTCGTTCCATACCCATACAAGATTTACAAGTGATGAAGTAATAAGCGCCGGAACGCTCAGCGGAATCATAATCTTTGTCAACGCCTTCCGCTTACTGCACCCGTCAATCTCCGCTGCCTCTAACAAAGAATCCGGTACTGTTTTCATGAAATTTCTCATCAAATATATCGTCATAGGCAACATAATTCCTATATATATTAATATCACAGAAACACGTGTATTTACCAGACCCAATATTTTAATAATCCGGAACTGCGGTATAATCATAACAACCGGAGGAACAGACATCAGCGGAACGATCATGTTGAACAACACTTTTTTCCCTTTAAACCTCATCTTTGCAAAGGCATATCCTGCCAGCAGTGCAATGATTCCCGTAATAAAAACCGCTGCAACTGTAAGAATCAAACTATTCATAAACCATTGTCCGAACGGTTTTCCCCGGAAAGCTTCCACAAAGTTTTGTACTGTAAATGTTTGCGGAAGGCCTGCCATATTATTGACATATTCTTCATGCGTTTTAAACGAATTCGCTGTCATAAAATATAACGGAAAGATAATAACGACCACAAGTAAAATCATCAATAGCTGGGAGACTATTCCTCCTCTTTTTCGTTTCATTCTTTCACTCCTCTTTTCTCATAACAATCTGATGTATTACAATCAATATTGCCGCAATAGCAAGAAGTACTACGCTGATCGCCATTGCAATATTGAAATCACCACCGCCAAACGCTTTCTTATAAATCAAATATTCCAACACAAGCGTCTTATTTCCCGGGCCGCCTGCCGTCATGACATAAATGAAATTAAACACCCAACTCAACATTTCAATAAGAGTGATGATCACATAAAATTCAATAATCGATTTTGTCTGCGGCACGGTAATGTGCATAAATTTCTGAAACCATGTAGCTCCGTCTACATCAGCCGATTCATACAATGTTTTATCTATTGACATCATTCTCGCCAAAAACAAAACAACTCCGAAACCGATCTGCTTCCACATAATAACTATTGCCACACTCGGGAATGCCAAATTCGGATCTCCCAACCAATCCAACGCCATATTCTCCAACCCGATTGTCCGCAAAATAGAATTGATAACTCCGTTGTACTGCAGTAAATATGAAAATACAATGCCCACAACCGGAATTGCCAGTATGTACGGAATAAAAATAACGCTTCTGTAAAACCTCCACCCTCTGATTTTGTTATATAAAATTGATGCAATGGCAAGTGAAAGCACTGTCAATATCGGAACGCATAAAAATAATTTCAAGTTGTTCTTCAACGCAGTCAGCAAAAGTTCGTCTTCAAATGCCATCTTATAATTTCTCAGACCTACAAAAACACTCTCATTTGCAAAGGTCGTATAGAAGCTTTGGATAATAACATAAATAATCGGAATTACAATTACAACCGCCAAAATGATAAAGGTTGGTAATATATAGAAATACGGCGTGAACTTTTTCATCCTGTTCGTTTTCATATCAATCCCTTCCTTTGAAACAGAGGCTTTCCTCTTTTCAGAACTATTCTTCTACACTCCATTCTAAAAACGCATCATGAACCTCAGGATTTTGTTCCATACATTTCCCGAGTGCCTCATCTAATTCCACCGCTGCATCCTTTGGCGCTAACCCTTCTGAAAACATCTTCTGTACCGTCGGAATCAGACCATCTGTTTCAAACATAGGTGCAAAATACAACTGATAACAAAAATTATTGTCTTCTTTCTGCCATTCCAAAACTTTTCTGTCAATTTCGCTGGATACCCAGCTTTCATCAAAGTTATTATTCGGCATCATCGCATTTGCCGATTCATACAGATATTTAATATTATCTTCTTCCTGTAAAAACAATAAGAAGTCTGCCGCCTCTTCTTTATGTTTCGCACTGTTTGGTATTACATATACCTGACTCGGAGTTGCAACTGAATCCGCAAATTTTCCGGTTCCGAATACTGGCGCTTTTGCAAAACCGATCTGATCTGACCCTAATGATTTTTCCAATGATACCGCATACGGCTGTGTATGAAGTGTCATTGCCGCTTTTTTGCTTTCGATCAACTGCTGCCCCTGATATAAGTCTAATGAAAGTATATCTTCGTTAATATATCCGGCTTCTTTCAGCTCTGCAATTTTTTCCAGCCATTCAGAGTATTTTTTATCTGTAAAGCTTTCTTGTCCACTCATAAGGGAAATCATATCATTCACGCTGTCCATATTTTGCTGTCCCAAAAAAATCCCGATCCACGCCGGTAAATATCCGTCTTTTAACCCCATTCCTAACGGCGTAATTCCTGATGATTTTAATTTCTCACAACACTCTAAAAATTCATCCCATGTAGTAAACGGATTTTCCGGATCTACTCCGGCAGTACGCATTGCTTCTTTATCATAGGCAATCCCATATGTAAATCCATATGCCGGGATTCCCCATTGTTTCCCGTTCCAATTCGTCTGAGCCAATGCCGACTTCGGAATAACCGAGAGTTCTTCTTCAGAAATATAGTCACTAATCGGAGCTACGTTTCCTTTCCAAACATCTTCCATTGCCTGAGTTCCGCCCCACATATATTGAATATCCGGACCTTCCCCTGCCGCCTCTGCCGTACGAAATGCCGTATACAGATTATCACTTTCCTGAAGAACAGCTTCCACTTTAATATCAGGGTTCTTTTTTTCATACCGTTTTACCATCTCTTCCATATACGCCTTATATCCCGGCACTTCTTGTTCTCCCCAATACCAAACGCTCAAAGTTGTTTTCCCTGTACCTTTCGCATCGTCGCTCTTTCCACATCCAAAAAGCAAAGATACGACCAACGCCGCAATCAACACCACAGAAATCTTTTTCATACTTTTCTCCTTTCTTTTATTTAAGTACATTTATTAATTTAATTAAATAATATCATAAAATATATATTTGTCAATATTTGTCTGAATATTTATGTATTATTTTATGTTTTTCTGTTTTGCATTGTTTTGTACTGTTTTTTTCTGATTAATTCCGGGTGGAGGATTCAAAAGATAGTATAGCTATATCATAAGCAAGATTCCTATTTTGAAAACCATATACAAAAAACTATCCCCCTTACTATCATTTTCTAAATAGTAAGGGGGATTGCAGTCATTCTGAATATGGATTTTCTTTTATTTTTGCATTACTGACCGTCAGAAAAAGCTTCATCTATCGCTTTTCCGATATCATTACGCTTATATTTGTTTTTAAACTGTACCCATTCTGTCGCTGCGTAGGCATTTTTTCTTGCTTCTTTCAGATTAGCGCCTTTTGCAGTTACACCAAGCACACGGCCTCCGTTTGTCACGATGTTTCCGTCCTCAAATTTTGTTCCTGCATGGAAACAGTAATACCCTTCATGTTTACTGAATTCTTCAAGACCTGTGATAGGATAGCCTTTTTCGTACTGAACCGGATAGCCTTCAGATGCAAGCACAACGCACACGGCCGCATTATCTTCAAACTGAAGATCGATCTGATCCAGAGTTCCGTCCACACATGCTTCAACAACGTCCAAAATATCATTTTTCATACGCGGAAGCACAACCTGAGCCTCCGGATCTCCGAAGCGGGCGTTGTACTCCAACACTTTCGGTCCTTCTTCTGTAAGCATCAGACCGAAGAAAATAACGCCTTTAAACGGGCGGCCCTCTGCAGCCATAGCATCTACCGTTCTCTGGTAAATATATTTTTCACAAAATTCTTCTACTTCTTTTGTATAGAACGGACTTGGTGAAAATGTTCCCATTCCGCCTGTATTCAGCCCTGTATCACCGTCACCGGCACGTTTGTGATCCTGCGCGCTTGTCATCGTTTTGATCGTCTTTCCGTCTACAAATGAAAGAACAGATACTTCGCGACCTGTCATGAACTCTTCAATGACCATCTCGTTTCCGGCTGTGCCGAATTTTTTGTCAAGCATGATCGTCTTTACGCCTTCTTTTGCCTCTTCAAAATTCTGACAGATCAGCACTCCTTTACCAAGTGCAAGTCCGTCTGCCTTCAATACGATAGGGAACTTTGCATTCTCAAGATAGGCGATTGCTTCCTTTGGATCTGTAAAATTCTCATATCCTGCCGTAGGAATATCGTATTTTTTCATAAGATCTTTTGAAAACGCTTTTGATCCTTCCAAAATAGCGGCGTTTTTCTTTGGACCGAACGTACGGATTCCCGCATCTTCCAATACGTCCACAAGACCTCCGACAAGCGGATCATCCATTCCGACGATGCAAAGATCGATCTCTTTTTCTTTGGCAAATTCTGCCAGTTTTTCAAATTCCATTGCTCCGATGTCCACGCACTCTGCGTATTCTGCAATTCCCGCGTTTCCGGGCGCGCAGTATATCTTATCTGCTCTGGGACTTTTTGCCACACTTGCCGCAATGGCATGTTCTCTTCCGCCGCTTCCGACGATCAATATTTTCATGATAGATTCCTCCTGTCTGTACAAACCGTTTTACGTTCCGAAATGACCGCCCGGTTTTTTCGTCCCGGCGGTCATTTTTTAATGTTTCGACATTCTATAAATTTTCTATAAAAGCATGTCCGTTTTCAACATGCACTTTTCCGTTCGCGATCAAATGGATCGCTTCCGGAAGGATTTTCCACTCTGCCTGCTCCATCACTCTTCTTTGAAGCATCTCCGGTGTGTCACCCTGCTCAACTTCTACTGCTTTCTGCAGGATGATCGGGCCTGTATCGGTTCCTTCATCTACAAAATGAACGGTCGCGCCGACTACTTTAACTCCTCTTGCAAGCGCTGCTTCATGCACTTTTAATCCATAATATCCTTTCCCGCAAAACGCCGGAATCAACGACGGGTGAATATTAATCATCCGGTTTCTGTAAGCCGCGATCATTTCCGGAGGGATAACAACAAGAAATCCTGCCAAAACGATCAGATCCGGTTCGTACTCGTTGACGGCTTCCAAAAGTTTTTCATTAAACACATCCCTGGATTCATAATCTTTCGGCGAGATACATTTTGCCGGGATGTGATTCTCTCTCGCCCGCTCAAGCGCATATGCATTCTTGTTATTGCTGATAACTCCGACGATCTTTGTATTCCTGATGACGCCGCCTTTTACGCCGTCAATGATCGCCTGCAGATTCGTACCTCCTCCGGATACGAGCACAACGACCTTTAGCATAAGTCTACTCCTTTTTCTCCCGCTTCGATGCGGCCGACTACATACGGCGCATCTCCTGCCGCTTTGATCGCTTCCAGAGTTTTCTCCACATCTGCCGGATCAACGGCAACGATCATTCCAAGTCCCATGTTAAACGTATTGTACATCATCTGCTCTTCGATATCGCCTTCTTTTGCAAGCATCTTGAAGATCGGCGGGATCGGATAAATGTCTTTTTTGATCACCGCTCGAGGACCGTCGATCAGCATACGCGGAACATTCTCATAGAAACCGCCGCCTGTAATATGGCTGCATGCTTTCACCGTTATTCCCGCTTCTTTAATACTCTTAAGCGCTTTCACATAAATTCTTGTCGGAGCGAGAAGCGCCTCTCCGAGAGTACATCCCAATTCATCGTAATATGTATCAAGAGATTCTTTTGTAATATCAAATACTTTTCTTACAAGTGAAAATCCGTTGCTGTGAACTCCCGTAGACGCCATTCCGATCAAAACGTCTCCGGCAGACAGATTTTCTCCTGTGATCATATCTTTTTTATCGCATACTCCTACCGCAAATCCGGCAAGATCGTACTCGTCTTCTGCCATAAGTCCCGGATGTTCCGCCGTTTCGCCTCCGATCAGCGCCGCTCCCGACTGAAGACATCCTTCTGCCACTCCGCTTACGATTGATGCGATCTTCTCAGGCTCATTCTTGCCGCATGCAATATAATCAAGGAAAAACAGTGGTTCTCCTCCCGCACAGGCAATATCATTCACACACATTGCCACAGCATCGATTCCGATCGTGTCATGCTTATCAAGCACCATCGACAGCTTCACTTTCGTTCCGCAGCCGTCTGTTCCCGACAGCAGTACCGGCTCTTCCATTTCTTTGATCTTATCAAGAGAAAATGCTCCCGAAAATCCTCCGAGTCCTCCGAGCACTTCCGGACGCATCGTCTTTTTCACATGCTCTTTCATAAGTTCTACTGATCTGTAACCGGCCTCTATGTCAACTCCTGCTTTCTTATAATCCATACCACTTTCTCCTTTACTTTAAATACTCCTCATATCCGACCTCGGCAAGACGATCGGCTTTCGCCTGAACGGTATCTTTCATCTCTGCCGAATAGTCTTTTAACTTTTTTAATACCTCTTCATCTGATACAGCGAGGATTTTTGCCGCAAGAATCGCAGCGTTCATTCCACCGTCAATCGCAACAGTCGCAACCGGAATTCCCGGCGGCATCTGAACGATCGAGTAAAGAGCGTCCATACCATCCAGATTCTTTCCTGACATCGGCACTCCGATCACCGGCATCGGGAACAGCGCCGCACACATTCCCGGAAGATGTGCAGCCATTCCGGCTCCTGCGATGATTACTTTAATCCCTTTTCCTTCCGCAGCTTTTGCCCACTCAAAAAATACATCCGGCATACGATGTGCGGAAATGATCGTCATTTCATAATCAATTCCGAATTTTTCCAACATTGACGCAGCTTTGCTCATCACTTTCAGGTCAGAGTCACTGCCCATTACGATTCCTACTTTTGGCACGTTATTTCCTCCTTAAAATCTCAAATCAATTTTCGAGTTGTTTTAATGGTTCATTTAAAATCTCAGTTCCCGGAAGCACAAATCTTCCGTCTTTAATTAGTATAATGTGTTTCCCGTCTTTTGTCACTACACTTATTTCTTCTAACTCTTCATAAGGTACGGTTATATCTGTATGACATTGAAAGTATGCCGCAGACGGATCTTCTTTTCTTTTCA
>ENA-OQJQ01000834-OQJQ01000834.1-human-gut-metagenome-genome-assembly--contig:-NODE-834-length-12361-cov-2.922257_pt1 | contig 12361 bp, 5 predicted proteins | sample MGYA00242609_ERZ504776 | MGnify/ENA primary metagenome ERZ504776 (study PRJEB26092, sample SAMD00036354) | human gut metagenome | host: Homo sapiens | study: EMG produced TPA metagenomics assembly of... | reverse complement strand
TGAACAAAATGATACTTTATTGCAATCTGTATCAAAACTACTGGAACAGTTACTTGCTTCGGGAAATGAAGAAGAACTAGGTGTGCTTCTTTCCTTAAGCGGTGCACAGCCTTCTGAAATAAAAGGAAGTTCTGTCAGTGGAACAAACTTTAGTGTTCAGGCAGCGGCAGATTATGCCGGCGGTCTGATCGGACAGGGAGACGGCGTACAGATCACATCCTCTGGAACTGAGAAAAATACGATACAAGGGGTAAGTTTTGTAAAAGCAAATAATTATGCAGGCGGAATTTCAGGAGCAGTTACTGTAGCTGATGCGGTCGGCGTATTGAACGATACACTGGGAATCGGAAGTTATCTTTCGTTTACTGTATCGAATGTAGATCTAGGTGGTAATGATCTTCAAATCGAAGCATCGAATAAGTATGCTTCCGGCGGAGCAGGTTTAATGCTTGGAGGAACAGCAGAGCAGATTAAAATTGAAGGTATTCAATCTGTGACTGCCGGAAATTATGCCGCCGGGTTTGCCGGACGGGCAGGAACAGGCAGTCTTGCAAAAGAAGGCGGTCTGGATCTTCTGGGCCTGGGATTGATTAAAGTTGACAGCTTACTTAGTCTGGTTGATGGTGTTGCCACAAAAGTTTCCAATGTATCTGTGAGCGGAACAGAGAACGGCGCAGTCATCAAAGCCAGTGGACAGGTTGAGATAACGGAAGGCGAATCTATTCTTGCCGGAGGCTTTATTTCCGAAGCAGAAGGGGTACAAATTGCAGATTCACATGTGACAAATCTGAAGGCAGTTTATGCAGAAGCTGCAAAAGATAAAGAAGGTTATGCCGGAGGCTTTGTGGGAAGAAGCCACACAGGCGGGCTGGCAGGTCTGGCCCAGGAAGACAAAGACGGAGCATTGAAACTTCCCGGAATTGTAAATGTCAGCGGGCTGTTAGATTTAGTTCCGTATTTGATACCTCAATATACAAATACTACCGTTACATTTTGCTCAGCTAATGAAGAACCTCAGGTCAAGGCTGATTATGCCGGCGGATTTTTTGGAGAAATGCAAAGCGGTAAGGTCGATAACAGTACAAGGACAGAGGCTTATGCAGTTTATGGTCTGGAAAAAGTCAAGGGTGAATCTCACGCCGGAGGCTTTGCCGGAAAAGTTGACGCAGGGGCAACGGCTTCTTCAAATGGACTGAATCTTCTTGGTGGTATTTTAAACCTTGATATCGGTCAGCTGCTCGATGTACTTCAAGTTTACATCCCGATCATTCAATCGGCGGGCGTGAAGTCGACAGAAAAAGGATTTACTGTAGAAGCGACGGATACAGACAGCTATGCGGGAGGTTATCTTGGATATGGCGGCGGTGTGCAGATTAAAGATTCGGATGTGACATCCTTAAAGCATACAAAGGTGACGCCGCCGGGCGATAGTCTGGAATCTGCAAATGGAGACAGCTATTTCGGAACGGATTCACAATATGCAGTCAAAGGTGGAAAATACGCCGGAGGTTATGCAGGATGTGTGGATATTGATTCCGCGGCAGCAGTCGGAGGCGGATTAAAGCTTCTTGGGAACATCGAGCTGACGAATCTTTTGAAGGCGCTGGATGTAGTGGCGTCTACCATTGAAAACTCCGATGTCAACGGATGTGTCGGCGGTTATTCCGTACTGGCAGATGGCAGAGATGATAAGAATCAGAAGTTAGGAAAAGCAGGTGGATTTATCGGAGAAATGTCCGGTACCATCATCAAAAACAGTGATGCGAATTTATTCAACTATATTATCGGACGCGAGGCAGCCGGAGGTTATGCCGGTATCATGGAACCGGGAAATGTTGCTTCCGTAATCGAAGATGCCGGTATTTTAGATGGACTGTTAAATGTAACAGATAGTCTTGCCAGTCTGGTGCAGTCTTTCATTCCGATTATAGAAGACAGTCAGACGAGCAGCGTGCCTTGCGGCGGCGCGGTTCGTGCCGACGGCATCACTGACACCCAGTGTGTGAGAGGTCTTGCCGGAGGCTATGTAGGTTATAACCATGGTGGAAGAATTAAAGGATATGCGGCAGAAGGCGGCGGGAAGGAATGTGCCACGATTCGTATTCGTTCAGTCTACGGCGGCGAGTTTGCCGGAGGATTTACCGGATTGATGGAAACGGCGGATCTGGCAGGAACAGGAAACTTACAGCTTCTGTTTGGCTTACTGAAAACAAGTAATGTGTTAAGTCTTCTCGGAGCTGTTTATCCGACAGAAACGAACACAGCCGTTTACGGACCGCTTAGAAAAGTGGATATGGACACATGGAACAAGTGGGCGGAGGCTGTCGGCAACAACGGTGTTTACGGAGATCAGTTCACAAGTACACCTGTTGAGAATGAAGAACAGTTACAGGCATTAATCACACAATATGCCTATGGTTACAATGTTAAGGCGGGCAGAACGAGCGTCGGCAGACAGGATATGGAAGCAGGCGTAGCCGGAGGCTACGTCGGACGCATGAAAGCAGGAGTGGTTACCAATGCTCATGCATGGGATGCGAAATCTGTGATGGCATACAAGAGCGCCGGAGGATTTGCCGGAGAAATGAAAACCGGCGGCGTTGCAGAAGTCGGAAAAGTAGAGTTGATTGGTTTGGATATTGCAAATTCTATCAGCGCCGTGCAGACTTTCGTTCCGGTTATAAGAAATTCGGATATTACAGGTTTCCAGTCAGGAATGACGGTGAAGGCAACAGGAATCCCGGTTAAGGATTCAACCTTGAAAATAGAAAAAGTCGGTTATGCCGGAGGGTATGTCGGTCATATGGTTGGCGGACAGATCTGGGGCAACTGGTCTGAAAAAGCGAATACGTACAGTGCAACAGATGCCGTACCTGATCCGAATAATAAGCGATGCTTCGTGGCTAATTTGAGAAAAGTGGAAGGTACGAAAGCAATCGGCGGATTTGCAGGACAGATCGATCCGGCAAGCGCAGCGAATTTAGACACGGCAAGCAGTGAAGGATTACTTGGCGGATTGCTTCAGTATCTGATAGGAACTCCGGGAGATCTTGCACGGTTATTAGATGCAACTATTTCTACAGTGCGAGGCGCAGATGTCAAAGCGTGGGATGACTGGGGAATCATTATCAACGGCGCTTATACAAACGGTACAGGCAATACAGCCTATGCAAAGGCGGCGGGCGGTTTCACAGGAGAGATCAACGGAGCTGTTATCGGAGAAATGAATGAGTCAGAAAGCGGCGTTCATGTGTCGAATGTCAGAAGTGTGACAGGAGGAGAATACGCCGGAGGATTTTTGGGACTGGCTGATGTATCTGCAATATTGCAAGTAAGTAATGGGAATACAAGTATATTGAGCGCCCTATTGACTCTCGGAGGAACGAGCGTATTAGATACGTTTAGAAGTTATGTTTATCATTCCGATGTGTCGGGTTCGGCGGAAGCAGGACTGGAAGTGCAGGCAAGAGACAGTAAAAAATCAGAATATGTCAACGATCCTGTTTATTCGGGTTCAGCCGGAGGATTCGGAGGCGCATTGCTTAACGGTTCTGTCAAAGATTCCAAAGTGACAAATCTTCGCAAGGTCAACGGTATGAACTACACCGGAGGATTTATCGGACATCTCGGAAAGAGTGGTACGGTCGATTTGGACAATTTAGGTGCGTTGGGTGATTTATTAAGCGCAGGTGCAGGTGTAATGGATGTATTCGGTTCTCATGTAGACCGATGCAGTGTCGAAGGTGTCAACGAAGGCTTTACTGTACACAGTAATAATACGATAGACCAGAAAAATAAATCAGAAATCGCCGGAGGATTTACCGGATATGCAGATCTTGGAAGATTGTCAGAAAATAAAGTCACCGGGTTAAAACAGGTGACAAGCGGTCAGATCGCCGGAGGGTTCGCAGGAAAGACAACCTTTGCTTATCTTGCAAATATTAATCTGGATTCCGAGTTGGTTAAAGGATTAGTGACGGTTGTGAATCAGATTTTGAAGGCGCTTTGGTTAGATGAACTTCAAAAAGGTCAGGTAATTAAAATTGATTTAGGCATTATTGAAATTGATGCTTTATATGATGGGAAACTGGTATCTCTGAATCTGCTTGGACTGGATATTAAGGTTGGCTTAGCAGAGGATAAGAGTCTTGCAACCATCTATATCGGAGACAGTAAGATTGAGATCAACTGCTCAGAGAGCGGTACGATCGATGAAGAAAGCCTGAAAAATGAAATCAATATTTCACTCATAAAGGCAAATCGTACAAAGATTGATAAATGTACAGTGACAGGTATTGCAGACGGCTATGACGTCTATGGAGGCGGCGCCGGAAACAATGCCAACGGCACAGGTCAATACGGTATTGCCGGAGGTTTCGTCGGATGGAATAACGAAGGCTTACTTGAGAACAACAACATGTTCTTTGCAGACGTTATCCGAGGTGCAAAGGATCTGACCGGACCGTTTACCGGAAAGTCAAGTCTGAACTCCAACTGGGAATTTAACGATGTGAAAGGCATTGAAGGCAATGAAAACTATTACCGGATCTATCGTAATGGTGATACCGCATATGAGAAGCTGTTTGGTAAATCGGGCAAGGAACTTCAGCACAACTACGAAACATCTGATGCATGGAAGAATGTATATACAATCCGGCATATGACGAAAGACAAAGTTGTGAAGTTTACCGATCTGAAAGACGCTATGATGAGCGGCAGCGCAGGGCAAATACCTGTCAATGTTTATCAGAAGGACGGCGCGATGGCTGTTCTGATGAACAATACGGCAAGCAGCCCGACAGAACCGGGTGGCAATGAGGAAGCGCCGGATGTTCAAGACCCGTGTAAGGATCTTATTGAACTTCGTCTGAAAAAGGTTTGGAAAAGGGACGAGGAAAAAGATCGTCCGAATGAGGTCATCTTTAACATTACAAGAAGCTATGAAAAAGACGGAAAACCGGTTGTAGATACAAACTTCAATAAAGAAGTTATTTTGACAAAAAAAGATGCACAAACATCGGACATATGGGAAAAGGTTCTTACGGGAGCTGAATATACAGCATATCATGTTGGCACGGATGGAAAGAAATATTATTACACATATCATGTCAGCGAGATGAAAGTGGACGGATATACAACAGAAATAACTTACAAAGGCGATCGTCAATACAGTATTACGGTGACAAATACGAAAAACTGGTTTGACAGCCTTCTTCCGGAAACAGGAGGAATGGGAAAAGCTTTGCTCTACACGTTAGGTGTTCTGCTTCTTTGCTTAGTGACAGCTACGGAATACAGGAAGAGAAAAAGCACAAGAAGTCAGAGTAGCTATAAATAATAAAGAACAAAAAGAAAAGGAGACACAAAGAATGAGAAAAGTAAAAAACTCAATCAAAAAGATGATGGCATTGTGTTTAGCAGCCATCATGACACTGGCAATGGCAACAACTGCTTTTGCCGCAGACAGAATAAAAACAGGAAATTTGACAGTAAACGTCAATGAAGGAAACACGTTAAAGGGTCAGACAATTAAAGTCTATAAGCTCTTTGATTTGAGTGTAAGCGATACACATTATGCTTATACAGTCAATGCGGACTATAAAAATGCAATCGCAACAGCTTTAGGATTATCGAAGGAAGCAACAAGTGAACAATTATATAACAAACTTGCTGAGTATAAGGAAAATCCTTCAGGAATTCAGAAATTCGCAAATGACTTTACAGCAGCTGCATTGAAAGCAGGAACGGCAGAAACTGGAACTTCCGGAAAAATTACAAGTGCAGAGAAGAGTTATACATTCAATAATTTAGCATACGGTTATTATCTTGTATATCAGACAGGAACAAAGGAGATTCAGTCATCTCTCGTATCTGTGGATAAAGATAGCAAAACAATTACTTTAAAAGGTAAAGCGCCGAGCATTGAAAAAGAGGCAGACAAAACAACAGTTGAAATTGGACAGGTTGTAACTTATACAATTACAGGAACAATTCCGGATACAACAGGATATGCGCAGTATACATATAAAATCCACGATACATTGACAGAAGGTCTTGATTTTGTAAAAGATGCAGTTGGTACAGCACAGGAAGGCACATCCTATAACGTATCTGTAAAGATTGGTGAAGGCCAGGCTGAGACAAAGGCAGCTACATTAAGCGGAGAAAATAACCGCATAATGACTTTGGATTTATCTGAGTGGATTAGAAACAATCAGAATAGTAAGGGTCAGGAATTTACAGTAACATACTATGCAAAAGTTAATGCTGATGCCGTAGTACAGACAAACAACAGCGCTCACTTAGAGTATGGTAACGATCCGGATAACATAACTACAACAACACCGGACGTAGTAACAACACCAACTTATCCGGTACAGATTCACAAATTAATCAAAGATCAGCAGAATAGCTACCTTGCGGGTGCAATATTCCGTCTTTATAGAAGCGAAGAGGATGCAAACAATAATCAGAATGCAATCGCAGTTACAGGTTCTAACGGTACTTACACAGTAGACCCGGTACAGGTCGGCGATAATAAGATGTACGATATGGAATCTATCGGTGACGGGACAACAGTAGGCACAGGAATGAACTTAAAGTTAAACGGTCTTGCGGAAGGAAGCTACTGGTTAGTGGAGACACAGGCTCCGGACGGTTACAACAAGTTGACAGCTCCGGTTAAAATTACAATTACAAAATCTGATACTACGAATGTGAATGACTGGACAATCAAGCAAAATGATGGGGTGGTGGATGATAAAATCATCGACATTGAGAATACTACAGGAACACTTCTTCCGGAAACAGGTGGAATGGGTACTGTAATTTTCACAGTGATTGCAGTTGTGATGATTCTCGGTATTGCGGTAAGCTTCGTGATCAGCAGAAGAAAACGTGCTTAATCATTTATAATTCAGACATATGGATGAGAGGGCTGCCTTCGGGCAGTCTTCCCATTCGTTATAACAGCAGGGAGAATGAAATAAAGATGCGCAGAAAAAAGACAGAGAAAAAACAATTTTATATTGGGGATATTTTTCGCGTGATAGGATTGATTATTGCATTCTCCGTACTGTTATATCCGACAGTCAGCAACTATCTTTATGAAAAGAACGGCTCAAAAGTGATTTCGGCTTATGATGAAAACGCAGTGCGGTTAAGCGAAAGTGACAAGCGTGAAATGCTCGAGGCAGCAAGACAGTATAACGAAGAGCTTTTGGGAAATATTGAGTTATTAGATCCTTTTTCATCTATAAAGAAAGAGGTAGACGAGAGATATCAAAGCCTGTTAAATGTAAACGGGTCGGGAATGATCGGATATATCCGTATTCCTAAGATTAATGCAGAACTTCCGATTTATCACGGAACAGAAGAAAAGGTGCTTCAGTCGGGGGTAGGCCATTTTGAGGGGACGTCTTTACCGATAGGCGGGGAAAGTACCCATGCAGTTTTAACCGGGCATCGGGGACTTCCTTCTAAGTTGTTGTTTACGGATCTGGATAATTTGGAAAAAGGAGATATCTTCTATATTAAAGTTCTCGGTGAAACATTTGCCTATCAAGTGGATCAGATACTTACTGTGCTGCCGGAAAATACAAAGGAGCTTACGATCGTACCGGGAAAAGATTATGTTACATTAGTTACTTGTACACCCTATGCGGTGAATACACACAGGCTTCTTGTAAGGGGGTATAGGATTCCTTATGAAGAGGCAGTGGAAAAAGTTCCGGATGAAAAAATCGCAATAGGATTACCGTTCCAGATGAAAGTTTTATTTATAGGACTTTTCATTTTGTTTCTTATTTTGTTCTTTTGCGGTGTTGCTGCGTATGTGAAAAAGAGAAAGAAAAAGAGAGAAAAAACACGGAGGGAAGATCATGTTTCAAATGAAAAATAGATGGAAAAATATTCTTGTAGGTTGTTTGACTGTATTCGGAATACTGATTCCAAGTTTATCCTGCAGGGCGGAAAATGTAGGCTCTATCCAGATTGAATATCATGGAAGGACACAGGAAAATGAAGAGGTTGTATTTGCGAATGCGGATTTTTCTGTTTTTTTTGTCGGAAAGATGGAGGATGGAAAGTGGACGCTTGCAGGAGATTTCGGTAATGCGGGAGTTTCTCTGGAAGGAATCGAATCTTCTGAAAAAAACGAACAGGCAAAGCAGTTATACAACTATGCGGTTCGGCAAAGTATACAGGGAAACGCTTTGAAAACGGACGAGAATGGAATCGCAATGATCGGCGGATTAGAACAGGGATTGTATTTGATTGCCCAGACAAAGGTGTGGACCGATGAGAAGCAGGGCAGTTATCAGGCATCGCCGTATCTGATCAGTATTCCGGAAGAAATAGACGGCAGCTATATATGGGATGTTGTAACGAAACCAAAAAGCGAGTGGATCACGGAAGCGCCGCAGCATCCTGAAATGCCGGATAAAAATACGGAAACGGAGAAGACGGAAGGAGCGAAAACAGGAGATACAAGCTCGGCGGTTTTGTCATTGCTTTTACTGATATTCAGTTCGGGAGCGTTTATAATTCTATGTAGAAAAAGAAGAATATACAGGAAGGACTGACATAATATCCGGCATTTGAATGTTAATTGTTTAATATAAGCTGACTGTGTTATAATAGGATATAAAAAAGGAAAGGCTGTTTCTTTTGAGAGGAGCAGAAAGGGTGAATAACATGGGAAGTAAATATGCAGGAACAGAGACGGAAAAAAACTTAAGAAACGCTTTCTCGGGAGAGTCGGAGGCGCGCAATAAATACACGTATTTTGCGTCTGTGGCGAAAAAAGAAGGGTATGAACAGATTGCCGCGTTGTTTCGGGATACGGCGGATAACGAGAAAGAACATGCAAAAATGTGGTTTAAAGAATTGAACGGGATCGGAGATACGGCAGATAACTTGAAAGCGGCGGCAGAAGGCGAGAACTATGAATGGACAGAAATGTATGCCGGTTTTGCGGAAACTGCCGAGAGAGAAGGATTTCCGGAACTTGCTCAAAAATTCCGTCTTGTGGCGGAGATCGAAAAGCACCACGAAGAGAGATACAGAGCGCTGCTGAAAAATGTAGAGACGGCATCAGTATTTGAAAAAAGTGAAGTGAAAGTGTGGGAATGCAGAAACTGCGGACATATTGTAGTAGGAACTGCGGCGCCGGAGATCTGTCCGACCTGTGCGCATCCGAGAAGTTATTTTGAAATACATGCAGAGAACTATTAAAATGCTGAAACCCATCCATGAAAATTGACATCCCTTCTGGAAGCGGATGAAAATACTTCGGAAAATCTAAAACTTGTAAAACAAAAAGAATATCGTTATAATAAATTATTAGAGAAAAATAATCTGAAGGGTTATATCGATGTGGAGGGTTATAATGAGGGAATATAGAAACCGTATATGTTCGGCAGTGCTGGCAGCAGTCTGTGTGATCGGCACAGCATTGATTCCGTCAAGAGCCGTACACGCAGAAGATGTAGTTGACCCGATCGCGGTGCAGAAACAGGCGGCATATGATGCCGTTCCTGAGACAAACGGTTTGGAAAACTGGCCGCAGGGACCGCATGTATATGCAAATTCGGCGATTGTTATGGAGATGAACAGCGGGGCGATTTTATACGGGAAAAAAATAAACGATAAGCATTATCTGGCAAGCATTACAAAACTGTTGACAGCGCTTGTGGCGTTGGAAAATGCGGATCCGGATGACGAAGTTTATTTTTCCGAAGACAGCGTTTCGTTTCTGGAATACGGAGATGCGAGTATCGGGATGAGACCGGGAGAAATACTCAGTATGAACGATGCGCTGTACGGTATGCTGCTTGCATCTGCCAATGAGGTGTCTTATGCAATCGCAGAAAGTGTCGGCAAAAAGATGGGCGGAGGTTTTGAGACGTTTATCCAGAAAATGAATGAACGTTGCGAGGAACTTGGATGTACGGGATCTCATTGGACGAATGCAAATGGTCTGCATGATGAAAACCATTATACGACGGCGCATGACATGGCGTTGATCGGATCGGCAGTCTATCAGTTTGACAAGTTTCGGGAAGTAACTCAGACTTTAAATTATACGATTCCGCCTACAAACCTTGTGAATGAATCCAGAACGTTCCAACAGAATCACAAGATGCTTTGGGTAGGGGCACATTATTCTTATGATTATTGTACGGGCGGCAAGACCGGATATACGGATCAGGCAAAAACGACTCTTGTGACTATGGCAGATAATGCAGATATGCAGCTTGTTGCGGTTGTCTTGGAAGATCAGGGAGATGTGTATGTAGATACAAGGGCGATGTTTGATTATGTATATGCGAATTTTTCCAAAGTGTTTTTGAATGAACACGACAAGCCCGATGGCGTCAGGAAGTTTAAAACGGAAGATGCATATGTTGTTCTGCCGAAAGGAATTGACGTTTCATCTCTGGAGCATGAGATTACGATTACTGACAGGCAAAATGCCGCCGGAAAGCTGACCTATTTATACAAAGGTCAAAATGTCGGAACTGTAGAAGTGAAACTGACGGCGGATTATATTAAGGAAGAAACAGGGTATAATATTGAGCCGGAAATGAAATCCGTCGGGAAGAAAAGTACGGATAAAGAAGAAAAAACAGAGATGCCTATATATGTAAAGCTGTTAATAGCGGTAGTTCTTTTGGTAATCATTTTGTTGGCAGTTCTTTTCAGTCTGCTGAAATATCGGCAAGTGAAACGAAGGAGAGCAAGACAGCTTGCAAGAAAACGCAAAAAGGCATTAGAGCGCCGGCGGTCAAATACAGAGCAGACGGGAGAAAATGCTTTCCGACGACAGAGCAGTGCCGGCAGGAGAAAAAATACCCAAATAAGAAACCGTCAGGTAGACGACAGAAGAAGCGGAAGTTATCGCAGGCGAGACAGAGAAGGGCGGTACAGATAAATAAATTTACAGTATTCGCTATGTCACGGCGGAATCATTACGCTTATGAAAAAGGTTATATTATAAAGAAAGAGGATGAATAAAATGAAAGTAGCAGTAACTTATGAAAACGGAGAGGTTTTTCAGCATTTCGGACATTCGGAAGCTTTTAAGCTTTATGAAGTTGAAGGCGGCGAAGTGAAATCATCGGAAGTTGTTCCCACGAACGGAAGCGGTCATGGAGCTTTGGCAGGATTTTTACGGGAAAGAGGCGTAGAGGTTCTTATCTGCGGAGGAATCGGCGCAGGAGCGCAGAACGCACTTGCAGAGGCTGGTATCAAACTGTATGGAGGAGTTTCAGGTTCTGCGGATAGTGCGGTTCAGGCGCTGATTGAAGGAAACCTTTCATATAATCCTGACGTAATGTGCGACCATCACGGAGAAGATCATCATGGCGATCATGAAAACTGTGGAGGACACGGAGAAGGTCACGATTCCTGCGGCGGACATTGCGGACATTAGATACATTAAGATCAATAAGGACATTACAAGAGGGAGTTTTTCACTGAGATATTAGAGGGAAGCTCCCTCTTGTTGTATAAAGAACAGAAGAAATATGTGATATAGTTACAAATTGAGAGGTAATATATTGTGCAATACATACAAAAATCGAGGTGAAAAATGAGTACAAATAAATAAAACAAACAAAAGATCAACATTAAAGATAAAAAGTGTAAATACTGAAAAAAGTGAAAGAGTTATGATATATAAGATAGGATGCTCTTTCTATGTCCTGAAGGAGCTAATATTAAAATTTAAAGAAAGGAAAAGAGGATAATGAAAAAGAAGTGGAACAAAGTAACTGCAGCTTTACTTATGCTCGTGATGGTAGTGACGACAGTGCTCGGCGCTGCTCCGGCATTATCTGTCAAGGCAGAGCCGGTCACGATGGGACATCTGAAATCCGGAAGCGGTAATGCAAACGGACATTTCGGAAGCGCTACACCTGAAGCATTTGTTTTGTCAGAAAAAGCTGATTATACAAATCAGGCATATAGTTTGAAACTTCGCATTAACAGCGACGTAGACAAAACAAGGCTTCGTATTGTCACAAAATATAAAGATGACAATAACTGGGCTTTTCTGATGTATGATGTCGGAAGCTGGAAGTGGCAGTACAAAAAGGACGGAAACGAGGCTTGGCAGAATGATACGCTTGCTCTTCCGAGACTTGAAAAAGGTCAGTTGGCAGAAATTAAGTTAAGCTATAAAGATAATGGCCTTGAAATTGACGTCAATGGAACAAAGGCAACTGTAACGGAGGCGAACTTTGTCGCTCTTAAAGACGTTCAGGGTAAAGTCGGAGTCGGAGGCGCGACATTCGGAGATGCATACACAGACGTTTATTTTAATGATGTTGTTGTAGGAGAGACAAAAGAGGATCTCAAT
>ENA-OQJQ01000808-OQJQ01000808.1-human-gut-metagenome-genome-assembly--contig:-NODE-808-length-12700-cov-3.890359_pt1 | contig 12700 bp, 10 predicted proteins | sample MGYA00242609_ERZ504776 | MGnify/ENA primary metagenome ERZ504776 (study PRJEB26092, sample SAMD00036354) | human gut metagenome | host: Homo sapiens | study: EMG produced TPA metagenomics assembly of... | reverse complement strand
CGTCGGATGATACAAATGGGGAGGTTCCCCTCCCCAAAAAATTTTCTTAAAACTTACACAAAAAACTTGACAAACCCCACAAAAACTTGACAAACCCATTTCAGGTTTTAAGCAGGGGATCCGTCCGGCAACTGACCGGCGGTGAACCGGTAATAAACCGGAAGTGAACAGGCAATGAACCGGAAGTGAACAGGCAATAAACCGGAAGTGAACAGGCAATAAACCGGAAGTGAACAGGCAATGAACCGGAAGTAAACAGGTAATGAACCGGTATTGAATTGGTAATGAATCGGAAATGAACCAGCAATAAACCAGCAAGGAACCAGGGAAAGAGGAGCGGATAACCATGGGAATGAACAATACGCCGGCATCGGACCGGATACATATTGGATTTTTTGGGAGGAGAAATGCCGGCAAATCCAGCGTACTGAACGCGGTTACAGGCCAGGACCTGGCTGTGGTGTCGGATGTGAAGGGGACTACCACGGACCCTGTATATAAGGCCATGGAGCTGCTGCCTCTGGGTCCTGTGATGATGATTGATACGCCGGGCATTGACGACGAAGGCCAGCTGGGAAGCCTGAGGGTGAGAAAGAGCTATCAGGTACTCAACAAGACGGATGTGGCTGTGCTGGTGATGGATGCCTGTCACGGGCCGGCTCCGGAGGATTACACCCTCCTGAAGAAGATAGGAGAAAAGCAGATTCCCTGCGTGGCAGTCTGCAACAAGGCGGATGTGGTCGGAGCTGCCGGTGGGAGACCGGAGGGGATTCCCGAATCGGTCCCTGTCCTGTCTGTCAGCGCCCATACCGGTCAGGGTATTACGGCGCTTAAGGAGTGTCTGGCAAATCTGGGCAAGACCCAGGAAACCAGCCGGAAAATCGTGGGAGACCTGCTTTCACCGTCTGACCTGGCTGTTCTGGTGGTGCCCATTGACAAGGCGGCTCCCAAGGGACGCCTGATTCTGCCCCAGCAGCAGACCATACGTGACATCCTGGAAGCGGATGCAGTGTCCGTGGTGGTCAGGGAAAACGGACTGAGGGACACGCTGGCCTCTCTGGGTAAGAAGCCAAGAATGGTCATCACCGACAGCCAGGTATTTGCAAAGGTCAGTGCGGATACGCCGGAGGATATTCTCCTGACCTCCTTTTCCATTCTCTTTGCCCGTTATAAAGGGAGCCTGGAGCCCATGGTGCGGGGCGTCAGGGCTCTGGACCGCATCGGAAAGGGGGACAGAATCCTGATTTGTGAGGGCTGCACCCATCACCGGCAGTGCGAGGATATCGGGACCGTAAAGCTGCCCGGATGGATACGGGAATATACTGGAACAGAACCGGAGTTTGTGTTTACCTCAGGCACAGAGTTTCCGGATGACCTGGCAGGCTTCCGTCTGATTGTGCACTGCGGCGGATGCATGCTGAATGAGCGTGAGATGAAATACAGGATGAAATGCGCCCACGACCAAGGGATACCCATAACCAACTACGGTATAACCATTGCGTATGTACAGGGAATATTGAGGCGGAGCGTGGAACCCTTTCCTGAGATAGCGGCACTGCTTTGCGGCAGCCGGGAAGGGTGAGGGAAAAGGGCAAAGGCGCCTGAACAGGAGGCCGGTTCATAACCAGAGGCTGGGAAATAAGGGTAAATGATGCTAAGCATGAAGTGATATAGGAATTAACTGATATAAGGCAGGGCCTGTGAATCATATTTTATATGATACAGGACCCTGCCTTTCTATGCTTTTTACAGCTCATTTATCCTTTAGAATACCTAAATGCCTGTTACATAGAAATAAAAATATTTTTTATTTTAAAAATTATATTGAAAAATATTTCTAACGTGATATACTTATAACTAAGGGGAATTAATATAGAGAACACATATAATATGGAAGGAGAAGAAATTATGAGGATTCAGGGTAAGAGAGTCTGGATAGCAGGACAGTTCATGGCAGCCCAGATGGAGATTGAGGATGGAGTCATCAGCCGTATCCATGAGTATGGTGCGGGACCGGCTGACGAAGATTACGGGGATAAGAGAATCGTGCCGGGCTTCATTGACATCCATACACACGGAGCATATGATTTTGACACAAACGACGGCCAGCCGGAAGGGCTCCGCAACTGGATGAAGCGGATTCCTGAGGAGGGCGTCACAGCCATTCTGCCCACCACCGTGACCCAGATGCCGGATGTGCTCACCAGGGCCGTGGCCAATGTGGCGGCCGTGGTAAAGGAAGGCTACGAAGGGGCTGAAATCCTGGGCATCCATTTTGAGGGACCGTTCCTGGACATGGAGTACAAGGGGGCGCAGCCGCCGGAAGCCATTGCGTCTGCATCTGTGGAGCAGTTTAAGAAATATCAGGAGGCGGCAGAAGGCCTTATCAAATATATCACTCTGGCGCCGGAGCGGGATCCGGACCATGCGCTTACCAGATACTGTTCCACCCACGGAGTGGTGGTCAGCATGGGGCATTCGGCAGCCACTTACGAGCAGGCTCTTCTGGGCATTGCCAACGGCGCTTTATCCATGACCCATGTATATAACGGCATGACGCCTTACCATCACCGCAAACCGGGGCTGGTAGGTACGGCTTTCAGGGTAAGGGATATCTACGGGGAAATAATCTGTGACGGATGCCATTCCCACCTGGCGGCCCTGAACAACTTCTTTACAGCCAAGGGACGTGATTATTCCATCATGATCAGCGATTCCCTCAGGGCTAAGCACTGCCCTCCGGGAGGACAGTACCAGCTGGGCGGCCATGACATTGAGATAGGCGAGGACGGACTGGCCCGTCTCAAGGGAACAGAAACCATTGCGGGCAGCACCCTCAACATGAACAGGGGACTGAAGATTCTGGTGGAGCAGGCTCTGGTGCCCTTTGACGCTGCCCTTAATTCTTGCACCATCAACCCGGCCAGATGTCTGGGCGTGGATCACAGAAAGGGAAGGATTGCAGCCGGATGCGACGGGGATTTGGTGGTTCTGGATGATGATTACAGCGTGCTCCAGACTTGGTGCAGAGGACGCGCAATGCTTTGATGAAAGCATCCGGACTGTCCTGTTTAAAGGAATTTTTGTTACAGTCCGGCATTCAATGACGTTTCACTAATTTTTTTACATCTATGGTTAGATTCCTTTATGAGGGGTCTGACCATTTTTTAATAATACTTCACATTCCTCTCCGATTCTGGCATTTTTTGGTGTAACAAGTGTTATGATTTGCATTATATTGTCGATATAATAACAAAGAACATCTGCAATGTGTGATTTTTATGCATATATAACCAAAACAGGAGATGTCGGAAACATAAGGAGGGTTAAATATTATGAAAATTGGAATCCGGATTAAAATGTTTTTAGGTATCATGGTACCTGCATTGATGGTATTTCTGCTGTCGGGAGTGCTGATCAGCGTGTCTGTGGGGAAATATGCCAAGGTGCAGGCCAGAGAAAAGCTGACATCTGATTCTGAGTCCGCTGCCCATGAAGTGGATACTTTCTTTACCGGACATTTAAAAGCGGTTGAGCAGTCCGCCCAGGAAGCTCTGGTTATAGATTTCATGCATGAACTGAGAGGCAGCCAACGGGCCAGCGCAGCTCCCCGCTATGATGAGGTGATGGCGGCCATGGCGGTGCGTCAGGCCCTGGATTCATCTACCATACTGGGGGTCTGGCTGGCTGATACCGATTCCAGCCAGCTTTTTCAGCCGGACGGCTTTATCAGTGATCCGGGTTGGGACGTTACGTCAAGACCATGGTTTGAGTGCACAAAAACAAAGAAGCCTGTTATGACGGAGCCGTACATTGATGTTAATACGGGACTCCCTATTGTGACGGCGGCGGCACCTGTGATTGACCGTCAGAGCGGAGAAGTATATGGGGCTTCCGGCACGGATATTAACCTGGATACCCTTCAGCAGCGGATCAATGAGGTGAAGTTAGGGCAGACAGGATTTCTTGTGCTCATGAGCGGATCAGGAAATATTCTCTGCTACCCGGACACAGAACAGGTGGGGAAATCCATTTCAGAAATCAATATCTCAGATGAAGTAAAGCAGGCTGTACAGAACGGATTGACCGGGGATTATATATATGAAATAGACGGAACCCGGTATTACGGGAATCTTACCAGAATAGACAGCGCGGGGTGGTATGTACTCTCCGCCATGCCGGAGGCAGAAGCGCTTCAGGGCTTTTATACGGTCATGCGCATGTCTGCGGTCACATTTGCAGGCAGTATGGTCCTTATGGCGGCGGCCGTTCTGCTGATCTCCAACGGCATTACACGTCCTATGAAAAAACTTGCTGATGCTGCACACCGGATTGCGGATGGGGAACTGAATGTGGAGACGGGCGTGCGCTCAAAGGATGAAATCGGGCAGGTTGCCTCCGCCATGGAGCGCACCGTGTCAAAGCTTAAGGACTATATTGAATATATCAATGAGACCACCAGGGTCCTGGATGAAATCGCTGACGGCAATCTTCAGTTTGAACTGGAACTACAGTACGAAGGAGATTTTGCGAAAATCAGGGATGCTCTGATGCGGATCCGGACTACGCTGAATGATACTCTGGGAAGTATCCTTCGCACAGCGGAACAGGTGACGGCCAGTTCGGGCCAGGTAGCGGACAGTACCAGCAGCCTTGCGGATGGAAATGCCAGGCAGGCCAGCTCCGTGGAAGAGCTTGCCGCCACCATCAATGAAATATTTACTCATGTAGATTCCAATGCCAGGCGCACCGAAGAGGTCAGCGGGCGCTCTGCGGAAATGGACCACCGGGTTGCGCTCAGCAACACACAGATGCAGGAGCTGGTGAAAGCAGTAAGGGATATCAGCAATAAGTCGGGCGAGATAGGGAAGATCATCAAAACCATCGAAGACATAGCATTCCAGACGAATATACTGGCTTTAAACGCGGCAGTGGAGGCGGCGCGGGCCGGTGAGGCAGGGAAAGGTTTTGCCGTTGTGGCGGATGAGGTGCGGAATCTGGCAAATAAAAGCGGCGAGGCGGCTAAGAATACCACATCTCTGATCGAAGAGTCTCTCCGGTCCATTGATAACGGACAGAAGATCGCCAATGAGACGGCACAGTCACTGGGGCAGGTGGTTACCAGCGCACAACAGATCGCGGAGGCGGTGGAGGACATATCAAAGGCTTCCACGGAACAGGCCAAATCCCTGGATCAGGTGCGCATCGGGATCGAACAGATATCAGGAGTGGTTCAGACAAATGCCGCTATGGTGGAGGAGAACGCTGCAACAGGAGGCGAACTTTCAGAGGAAGCTAAGAAACTTTTTGATTTGATTTCCAGATTCAGGACGGACAGGAAGATGTAACGGGACTTTGAACTGTTACGAAATTTTCGATAAAATCCTTGAAAATGCTTGCATTTACAGCGGCATGATGGTATAGTGTATACGATAACTAATGTAAATTACTGATAAAAGAGTGGACACCAGTCCACTCTTTCGTTTTGGAAAGACAGGAAAGGTGGTGGAACGATGGGAAAAAAGGAGAGCTATGAGAGCCGGGTGGAGAAACACCTCCTTCCACTGATGGAAGAGCATGGTTTTGAACTGGTAGACGTGGAATATGTAAAAGAAGCAGGTACCTGGTACCTGAGAGCTTATATAGATAAAGAAGGCGGGATTGCCGTGGATGACTGTGAGGTCATCAGCAGGGCCTTAAGCGACTGGCTGGACAAAGAGGATTTTATTGACGACAGCTATATTCTGGAAGTCAGTTCCCCGGGACTGGGCCGTCCTCTTAAGAAGGAAAAGGACTTCGTAAGAAGCATGGGCAAGGATGTGGATGTAAGGCTTTACCGTCAGCTTAACAAGCAAAAGGAATTTACGGGCGCCCTCAGTGCATATGATGAAAATACTGTGACGCTGACCATGGAAGACGGAAGCCAGATGGTATTTGAAAAAGCGGACATTGCCCTGATACGGCTTGCGCTGGATTTTTAGTTAGATCATTCACATGCTGAGACATGGATAGGAGGATAAACATGAACAAGGAACTGTTAGAGGCAATGGAGGTATTGGAGAAAGAGAAGAACATCTCCAAAGATACGCTCATTGAAGCGATTGAAAACTCTTTACTCACTGCCTGTAAGAACCATTTCGGAAAAGCCGATAATGTAAAGGTCACAGTGAACCCAAATACCTGTGACTTTGCAGTATATGCAGAAAAAGCGGTTGTGGAAAACGTGGAGGACGATTGTCTGGAGATGAGTCTGGCGGATGCCAAGATGCTGAATCCCAAGTATGAGATTGGGGATACGGTACAGATTCCGCTGGATTCCAAGAAATTCGGACGTATTGCCACACAGAACGCAAAGAACGTGATTCTGCAGAAAATACGCGAGGAAGAACGCAAGGCACTGTACAACGAGTATTATATGAAGGAAAAGGATGTCATGACCGGCGTGGTACAGCGCTATCTGGGAAGGAACGTGAGCATTAACCTGGGCAGGGTGGACGCCATCCTCAATGAAAGCGAGCAGGTAAAGGGCGAGACATTCCGTCCCACGGAGCGGGTCAAGGTATATGTCATCGAGGTAAAGGATACGCCAAAGGGCCCAAGAGTCTCTGTGTCCAGGACACACCCGGACCTGGTGAAACGTCTCTTTGAATCCGAGGTGGCCGAGGTCCGCGACGGCACAGTGGAAATCAAGGCCATTGCCAGGGAAGCAGGTTCCAGGACAAAGATTGCGGTGAAATCCAATGACGCCAATGTGGACCCGGTAGGCGCATGCGTGGGTCTCAACGGTTCCAGGGTTAATTCCATTGTAAGTGAATTAAAGGGTGAAAAAATTGACATCATTAACTGGGACGACAATCCTGCGTACCTGATTGAAAACGCTTTGAGCCCTGCAAAGGTTATCTGCGTTGTGGCGGATGAGGAAGAGCGGGAAGCACAGGTTATTGTGCCGGATTACCAGCTGTCCCTTGCCATTGGCAAGGAGGGCCAGAACGCGAGACTGGCCGCAAGGCTTACGGGCTTTAAGATTGATATTAAGAGTGAAACCCAGGCCAGGGAAATGGGGCTCTTCGAGCAGATGGGACTCCAGTACGGCGACACGTCCTCTGAGAATTATGAGGAAGAGCAGGAGGAACCGGAAAGCTACCAGGAATATGAAGAAAACTATCAGGAAGACGGAAGCGAACAGTAAAAGGGATACTCTGAGAAGGTTAGGAGTGATGTAAGTGAGCATGAAAAAAGTTCCGCTCAGGCAGTGCATCGGCTGCCAGGAGATGAAGAGCAAGAAAGAAATGATAAGAGTCATAAAAACCGCCGAGGATGAGATTATGTTGGATGCCACAGGCCGCAAGAACGGCAGGGGCGCTTACCTGTGTCCATCAATGGAATGCCTGAAGAAGGCAGTGAAGGGAAAGGGACTGGAACGTTCCTTCAAGATGGCCATTCCCAAAGAGGTGTATGAAACTCTGGAAAAGGAGATGGAAGAACTTGGCAGATAACAAAAGGCTGTTAAGCCTGGTGGGCCTTGCAACAAGGGCCAGGAAGGTGGTCAGCGGCGAATTTTCGACGGAGAAATCAGTAAAGAGCGGAAAGTCCCATTTGGTAATCGTATCGGAAGAGGCTTCTGACAACACGAAGAAAAAGTTTACCAACATGTGTACTTACTATAAAGTCCCAATCTATCTGTTTGGAACAAAGGACGAACTGGGGCATGCCATGGGGCAGGAGTTCAGGGCGTCACTGTCAGTGGAGGATGCAGGTTTCGCAAAGTCAATGGTAGAACGAATGAATATAAACGGAGGTAGCTTGAATGAGAGTAAGTGAACTGGCAAATGAACTGGGCAAGACCAGTAAGGAGATATTGGAAATTATTAAGACGAAAGATAAAGCAGCTGTATTATATGCAGCATCGAATGTGACAAAGGATCAGGAGAATATTGTGCGCTCTTTTGCAAATCCTAAGAGGGATGCAAAACCTGCCGCACCGGAGCACAGGTCGGAGGCTCCTAAAACAGAGGCCCCCAGAGCAGAAGCTCCAAGAACAGAGGCACCAAGGACAGAAGCGCCTAAAACAGAGGCTCCTAAGGCAGAGGCTGTCAGGAGCCAGGACGGCGCGTCCAAGGGAGAGCCGGCTAAGAAGAAGCTGACAGCCGTGTTCCGCCCGCAGAACGCCCAGCAGCAGATTAAGCGTCCGGTTCCTCCGAAACCCCAGACAGCAAACCAGGGCCATACGGCACCCGCTCCCGCGGCAGCGCCGCAGCCGGCGCAGGCAGCAGCACCAGCAGCATCGGCAGTACCGGCAGAGGCTGCCAAACCTCAGGTGCAGGCCCAGTCCGCGGATACGGTTTCAGAGAAAGCCGCAGCACCCCAGCCGTCTGCAGCACCCCAGGCAGGTGCTCATACAGGAACCCAGGGAACTGCCCAGGACAGCCGCGATACAGCCAGGAGCCAGGGAGGCTACCAGGGCAGCCGCGACAACAACCGCGGTCAGGGAGGTTACCAGGGCAACCGCGATAACAACCGCGGTCAGGGAGGCTATCAGGGCAGCCAGGGAGGCTACCAGGGAAACCGTGACAACAACAGAGGCCAGGGAGGCTACCAGGGCAACCGCGACAATAACAGGAGCCAGGGAGGTTACCAGGGAAACCGCGATAATAACCGCGGCCAGGGCGGCTATCAGGGAGGCCAGGGAGGCTACCAGGGCAACCGTGACAACAACAGGCCCCAGGGAGGCGGCTACCAGGGAAACAGACCCCAGGGCGGCTATCAGGGGCAGGGAGGTTACCAGGGTAACCGCGACAACAGACCTCAGGGAGGCGGCTATCAGGGCAACAGGCCCCAGGGCGGCTATCAGGGAGGCCAGGGAGGCTACCAGGGCAACCGCGACAACAACAGGCCCCAGGGAGGCGGCTACCAGGGCAACAGGCCTCAGGGCGGCTACGGCGCAAGACCCCAGGGCGGCTATCAGGGCCGTCCGGGAGATGACAAGGATGCAAGGGATAACAGAGGCAGGAATGACAGCCGCCGCCCGGCAGGAGCCAGAGACGGAAAATCTTCCTTTGACACCCCAATCCAGACAAAGCCAACCAGCAACCGCCAGAACAAGAATTCTCATAAGAATGACAGGTTTGATAAGCGCGACAGGTTGGAGGACGGCAAGAAGAAAGTGCCGAAGACAGGAAAGGGAGCATTTATCATGCCCCAGCCTAAGAAGGAGGAGTCCAAGGCGGATGAGGTGAAAACCATTACTCTTCCCGATGTACTCACCATCAAGGAGCTGGCAGAGAAGATGAAGCTTCAGCCGTCTGTCATTGTAAAGAAGCTGTTTTTAAAGGGCCAGGTAGTAACCCTGAACCAGGAAATCGACTATGAGCAGGCGGAAGAGATAGCCATGGAATTCGATGTCCTGTGTGAAAGGGAAGTAAAGGTTGATGTCATAGCGGAGCTTTTGAAGGAAGATGAAGAGAGCACCGAGGACATGGTTCCCAGATCACCGGTTGTATGTGTTATGGGCCATGTTGACCACGGTAAAACCTCCCTTTTGGACGCTATCCGTGAGACCAACGTGACTGCAAGAGAGGCAGGCGGCATCACCCAGCATATTGGTGCGTCTGTCATTGAGATAAACGACCGCAAGATTACGTTCCTGGATACGCCGGGACATGAGGCATTCACGGCCATGCGTATGAGAGGAGCACAGTCCACGGACATTGCCATCCTGGTAGTGGCTGCGGACGACGGCGTAATGCCTCAGACAGTTGAGGCCATCAACCACGCAAAGGCAGCCAATGTGGAAATCATTGTGGCCATCAATAAGATTGATAAGCCAAGCGCCAACGTGGATAAGGTAAAGCAGGAGCTGGCTGAGTATGAGCTGATTCCCGAGGATTGGGGCGGCAGCACCATCTTTGTACCTGTTTCCGCCCATACAAAAGAGGGTATCAAGGATCTGCTGGAGATGGTTCTTCTGACCGCAGACGTCCTTGAACTGAAGGCTAACCCCAACCGTAAGGGCAGGGGCCTTGTGATCGAGGCAGAGCTGGATAAGGGCAAGGGACCTGTTGCCACGGTTCTGGTACAGAAAGGTACCTTAAGAGTGGGAGAGACCATTGCGGCCGGCGCATGCTTCGGCAAGATTCGTGCCATGATGGACGACAGGGGCCGCCGCGTGAAGGAAGCAGGACCATCCACGCCAGTGGAAATCCTGGGCCTCAACGATGTGCCGAATGCCGGTGAGGTATTTGTGGCTACTGAAAATGAGAAGGAAGCAAGAAACTTTGCTGAGACATTTATTTCAGAAGGAAAGAGCAAACTGATAGAGGATACAAAGGCAAAACTGTCTCTGGATGACCTGTTCAGCCAGATTCAGGCCGGTAATGTAAAGGAACTGCCGATTATCGTAAAGGCTGACGTGCAGGGCTCCGTGGAGGCTGTAAAGCAGAGTCTTACCAAGCTCTCCAACGAGGAAGTTATGGTGAAGGTGATTCACGGCGGCGTAGGCGCCATCAACGAATCCGATGTTTCCCTGGCATCCGCGTCCAACGCAATCATCATCGGCTTCAACATCCGTCCGGATGCAACAGCCAAGTCCATTGCGGAGCGCGAGAAGGTGGATATCCGTCTGTACAAGGTTATCTATCAGGCCATCGAGGATGTGGAAGCAGCCATGAAGGGCATGCTGGATCCTGTATTCGAGGAAAAGGTTATCGGCCATGCAGTGATCCGCCAGACCTTTAAGGCATCCGGCATAGGCACCATTGCAGGTTCCTATGTATTGGACGGCAAGTTCCAGAGAAACTGCAGCTGCCGTGTCAAGAGAGAGGGAGAGCAGATTTTTGAAGGACCTCTGGCTTCTCTTAAGCGTTTCAAGGACGATGTAAAGGAAGTGGCGGCAGGATACGAGTGCGGTCTTGTATTTGAGAAGTTTAATGATCTTCAGGAAGATGATGAGATCGAGGCTTACATCATGGTGGAAGTACCGAGATAGGCATCATGGCTAAGAGAGGAGTTACATGCGTAAGAACAGCATAAAGAATACCAGAATCAACATGGAGGTCCAGCGGGAGCTCAGTGAAATCATCCGCGGGGGAATCAAGGATCCGAGGATTCATCCCATGACCAGCGTGGTTTCCGTGGAGGTTACACCAGACCTTAAGTTCTGCAAGGCGTATATCAGCGTTCTTGGGGACGAGGAGGCGGGAAAGTCAACCATCCAGGGGTTAAAGAGCGCAGAAGGGTACGTGCGCAGGGAGCTTGCCAGAAGGGTAAACCTGCGCAACACGCCGGAGCTGAAGTTCATATTGGACCAGTCCATTGAATATGGTGTCAACATGTCCAGACTCATTGATGAAGTGACAAAAGACCTTCATCAGGAAGAAACACAGGATGAGGAAGGAGCAAAGGAGGAGTTTTAATGACGATTCTTGAACAGATGTTAGAGGACACCAAGTCCGTCGCTATCCTGGGCCATATACGCCCGGACGGCGACTGCCTGGGCTCCACACTGGGACTTTATAACTATCTCCGGCTTAATTATCCAGATATACGGGCAGCCGTGTATCTGGAGGAGTCATCCCCTAAATTCAGTTATCTGAAGGGATATGATACAATCCGCCACCAGGTTGACGGTGAATGCTATGAGCTCTGCGTCTGCCTGGACAGCGGCGATATCCAGCGTCTGGGTGATTTTAAACATTACCTGGACCAGGCTGACAAAAGCCTGTGCCTGGACCATCACGTGACCAATACCCGTTACGGCGGCACCAACGTGGTTCCGGATGAGGCCAGTTCCACCTGCGAGGTCCTTTTTGACCAGCTGGACGAAGGAAAACTTGACCGCTATACGGCGGAATGTCTGTATACCGGCATCATCCACGACACAGGCGTGTTCAAATTTTCCTGTACCTCAGCCCACACCATGGAGATAGCGGGTAAGCTGATGGGAAAGGGAATTGACTTCGGAGCCATCATAGACAACAGCTTTTACAGAAAAACATACATCCAGAACCAGATTCTGGGCAGAGCTCTTTTGGAGAGCATCACCTTTTTTGACGGACGGTGCATCTTCAGCGCCATCCGCCAGAGCGAGATGGAGTTTTACGGGGTTGACGGCAAGGATATGGACGGCATCATTGACCAGCTGCGCCTTACGGAAGGCGTGGAAGTTGCCATTTTCCTCTATGAGACAGGACCTCAGGAATTTAAGGTCAGCATGCGCTCCCAGTATCTGGTGGACGTAAGCAGGATTGCCGCGTTCTTCGGCGGCGGTGGCCATGTAAGGGCTGCCGGATGCTCTATGAGCGGCAGCATACACGACGTAATCAACAATCTGTCCGTACACATTGCCAGGCAGCTGGATGCTGCATCAGGCAGCCAGGAGTAAGGAACATACCATGTATCACGGAATCATAAATGTATACAAAGAGCCGGGCTATACTTCCCACGATGTGGTAGCCCGGCTTCGAGGAATTTTAAAGCAGAAAAAAATAGGCCATACAGGAACCCTGGACCCCGCAGCTGAAGGAGTCCTTCCTGTTTGTCTGGGGGCAGGCACCAGGCTGTGCGATATGCTGACGGACCGGTCCAAAACGTACCAGGCTGTCATGCTGCTGGGCTGTGAGACAGATACCCAGGACACCACGGGAACCATTCTGGCAGAAGACAGGGAAGGGGCGCTGTCCCTTGCTGAGGAACAGGTAAATGA
>ENA-OQJQ01000784-OQJQ01000784.1-human-gut-metagenome-genome-assembly--contig:-NODE-784-length-13073-cov-2.962450_pt1 | contig 13073 bp, 9 predicted proteins | sample MGYA00242609_ERZ504776 | MGnify/ENA primary metagenome ERZ504776 (study PRJEB26092, sample SAMD00036354) | human gut metagenome | host: Homo sapiens | study: EMG produced TPA metagenomics assembly of... | reverse complement strand
TAGCGGGATTCGAACCCACGACCCCCTGCTCCCAAAGCAGGTGCGCTAACCGGACTGCGCTACACCCCGCTACTTTTAAAGGGTTGTTCTTTTCAAAAGCGGTGCAAAGATAGGGAGTATTTTTTAATTATCAATAACTAAATGAATGTTTTTTATTGATTAAATTACAATCGACTGAAATTCATCTGTTTGCAAGTCAACTTTTTTTCTTGGCAGAAATAAGAAGCATCATTGGACGCCGAAGTTCGTCTTGCATTTCCGGAATAGTATCCAGCATCATTTCACTCGGTTGGGGCTCTATCAATTCACAAATTTCAAATCCGGTCTGAAGAAGACTATTAATATATGTAGTTAAAGTCTTATGATACTTCACGACTTCTTCTCCTAAAAAAATAGCAGTACGTTTGCCTTCACTGAAGTAGCGGTCTACAGGCCAGTGAGCACGTTTTCCATCTTGGTCGTAATACCAATCCTGATTACCATAGGCTGTGAATATCGGATGCTCTACTGAAAAAACAAAAGAACCTCCTGCTGTGAGGCAGCTGTTGACTTTACGGCATATATTAATAAAAGATTCCAGATAATGAAAGGTCAAGGAACTGATTACGATATCATAAGTATCCGGTTGAAAGTCGAAATCCTCGATTGCCATACATTTATATTCGATGAGTGGTGAAGAATTTCTTTTTTGAGCTTCTTCCAGCATCTTCCCGGAAATATCAATTCCTGTAACACACTTTGCTCCATGTTCGATGGCATAGATACAGTGCCAGCCAAATCCGCAGCCTAAGTCCAGTACTCTCTTGTCTGTAAAGTCCGGTAGCATTTTCTGTAATATATGCCATTCTCCGGCACCTTGTAATCCCTCTACAGAGCGTGACATTTGAGCATATTGGCTGAAGAAGCGGTCGTCGTCATATTTATTTTCTTTCATAACTTCAATGAGGTTCATATTAGATGGGCAAATATATGCATTTATGCGATTATTGGGACGAATTAACTGAAAATAAAATCAGATAGGATGAACCATCTTTTGCTGTTTTCTGTTTTCAAAGTAGAAAACTAAAAATAAAAAAGCCATATGAAAACGGAAAAACAAAAAGAAACGAATGAAAAGGAAGTTCATTTGTTAGAACAAAAAGGATATGAAAGAATGGTCAATGAGATTGTTCCGGTACAACAAGCGGAAACTTACCGTAAACCGACCCAGAAAGCGGTAAAAGATGCTGTAAAGGAGTTGAATCCTGATACAAATAGTTTGGGTAGCAGAGGATGATTGAGTCCTCTGCTATTTTAAGTAGACGATCAGCAGGCTTAATGAATATTCGGGCTATACCGGACTCAGATTAGTCTATTCGTTTAGTGAAAAAACGATCATTCTGAAAAAAAGAATATTTAAACAGGCAGGAAGGGCTATAATTACATCTGTCATAAGCTAAGAATCAATAAACGCCTGCATTTTTAAATAGGGAAGTACATAATTTCATTAATTGTCTGATATACTGATCGACTTGAACTGCTCTTTCCCTTGTTGTTGATCATTAAGCTGGATGAATGGCTTAAGGATAATCATTATGCTACTTCTTACCTTGCTTATAATTCTAATAAATCAGATGAAAATAAGCACCGAATCGCCTTTTTATCTCTTTCCCATTAATGAAAAATAGGTTCCTCGGTGAGCAAGGTAGCGTTGGTTTAAAACCAACGAGGTGTTCCTTTTAAGCCAATAAGTGTTTTGTACATACGAAAAGATGTATATATTATGCCGTTTTATGCAATATTAGGCTGCGTTTTCGTATATTATTGCATTTATTTATGCAGTTTATTTTCTGGTTTGTTGCTTTTGGTACAATAATTTTTCGACGTAATCTTAAGAATAGCACATCAAGATGCAAATATCAAAGGCTCTTATTTAGGAAAAGTAAGGATAAAACTGCTTCCTTTACCCACTTCCGACTTAACATTAATACTTCCTTCATGCAAAGTCATGATTTGCTTGCATAAACTTAATCCGATACCCGAACCGGATGTTTTGGTGGTAAAGAAAGGAACAAATATTTTATCCAGCACATCGGGCAGAATACCTTCTCCATTATCAGATATCGTTAATGTCGTATTTCCGGCAGAAAGTTTTCTTGCTTTTACCTGAATCTTCTTATCTGATTTTCGACTGCATGCTTCACGGGCATTTTTCAGCAGATTAATAAGAATCTGTTCTATTTGTGTTCGGTCCACATTTAATTTCAGTTCGGGTGAGGGAACCTCAAACTGAAACTCTTCTTCCGGAAATAATTTCTTTAAATCCGTGAATAATTCCGCAATAGAAATTTGTGTACGAATAGGAGCAGGGATTCGTGTGAGCCGACGATAGTTCTCTACAAATTCCAGTAATCCTTTGCTTCTTCTGTGAATGGTCTGCATGGCTTGCAGCATAACAGAATATTCTTTTTCTCCCAGTTGACTGGGGATTCCTCTCTCGCTTAATGTTTCCGAAAGAGAAATGATTGGTGTGATAGAGTTCATGATTTCATGAGTCAGCACGCGTATCAGCTTTTGCCAGGCTTCCATTTCATTGCGTTCCAATACAGAATGAATGTTTTTTAAACTGATTAACTGCTGTTCTCTACCTTGAGTGGCAAATGTAGTGCGTGATATGGCCATTTCCAGCACAGTGCTATTTTGTTCGATACGGATGACGGGGGTGTCATGGGCAACAGAAGCTTTCAGCAATGTTTCCGGCAATTGTGATATTTGTCCTAAGTGGGTAACGGCCGCCTGATTCATCCATTCTATATGTCCGGCTTTATCGGCAACAAGCACTGCCGTATCAACTTTGTTCAATAAGTTCTCGTAGTATTGGTGCTTGATCTCTTCTGCCAGCAATCTTCCCCGAAAATCTTTTAAAGTATCCGAAAGTTCTTCCGCCCATTCATTCATTATTTTGTTATTGAAAGGTGGATGGAAAGTTTGCATCATGTCATTATAGCGGAGGCCGTCTGTCAATCGTCGCAACAGAGCAATTTGTTTGAACTGCATACGGTAAAGATGTATTCCAATGGTTATCAGTAATATAAGGCAGATGGTAGTACTGAACCATAACTGCTTTTGAAATAGCAGGTAGCTGCCGATAGAAAACAATACTATCAGTAAAATATGTAAAATTACTCTGAATGCAAATCGTTTCATAAGCCTAGTTTTTCAAGTTTGCGATATAAGGCAAAGCGGGTAATACCTAAATAGTCAGCAGCACGTGAGATATTCCCTTCACTAAGTTTCATTGCTTTTTCAATGGTTTGCCGTTCCAGTTGTTCAAGGTTCAAAACAATTTCTTCTTCCTTTTTTTGCTTGGGGGTGACGTGGAACTGGAAGTTTTCGGGTTTTAATAAAGAACCGTCTCCCAGTATTACGACACGTTCCATTGTATGTTGCAACTCCCGTACATTACCTGGCCACGTATATTTCAGCAACTTATTTTTGGCTTCCCGTGTCAAGCCACGCATTTCTTTTTTATATTTGCGTGCATAACGGTCCAGAAAATATTCAGCAAGCAGAATGATATCATTCCCACGTTCGCGGAGCGGGGGGATATGTATTTCAATTGTATTAATACGATATAGTAAGTCCTGACGGAAACTTCCTTCATCCACCATGTGGCGGATATCCGCATTCGTTGCGCAAATCAGACGAACATCAATAGGCATGGTCTGTGTGCTTCCTAAACGGCTGATCTGCCGTTTTTCGATCGCAGTGAGCAGCTTCGATTGCATGGGAAGCGAAAGATTACCGATTTCATCAAGGAACAAAGTACCATTGGTGGCAACTTCCATCCGTCCGGCTTTTGACTTTTTTGCATCGGTGAATGCTCCCTTTTCAAAGCCGAACAGTTCACTTTCGAAAAGTTGTTCGGGGATACTTCCCAGGTCGATGGTAACAAAAGGTTTGCCGTATCGGGGGGAGTAGCGGTATAGCAGTCGGGCAATCACGTCTTTTCCCGTTCCGTTTTCTCCCAAAATCAGAATGTTGGCATCTGTACTGCTAAGTTTGTTTATGGTTGCAAATACTTCCTGCATGATCGGAGATTCTCCGATAATATCCCCTTCTGGAGAACTTTGTCCGCTGAGTGCTTCTACTTGCTCTTTTAAGATGTTTACCTCCCGTTGAGATTGGCGCAGACGCATACCGGAGGTGAGAGTAGCCAGCAATTTTTCCTTCTCCCAAGGTTTGGGGATAAAATCTGTTGCACCGGCTTTAATGGCCCGTACAGCTTTATCTGTATCCGCATATGCAGTCATGAAGATGACAATAGCTTGCGGATCAATCTGCAAAATCTGCTTCAGACTTTCAAAACCTTCCTGACCGCTAATTGCATCACGGCTGAAGTTCATATCTAATAAGATAAGATCGGGCTGAAAGGTAGTCATAAAATGCTCAATCCGGTCGGGAGTGGTAGCTACCTTTATCTTTTCTGTATAAGGTTCGAGTAGTAGATTGAGGGCAAAGAGCACATCTTCGTTATCATCTACAATGAGTATCTTTCCTAGTTTGTTGACTTCATCCATAGGGTATGGGGTATATGATTCGTTACTTATCCTAAAGTTTTAATGCAAGGGCAAAGATATGGATAATAATCATGTGTTGTATGTGCGATTGCGCACTAAATTTGTGCGTATTTGCACGCTGCTTGTAACAGCGTAGTAAATGTAAATAACTGAATTAGAATGAAATATAAGAATGGCACAGGTTTTGAATAGTAAATAACAAATAAACCTAAGAATGAATCTGAAAATACTCTATATAACACTCGGAATCCTGTCGACTGAACTGCTGGCTGCTCAAAATCAAACAATGGAGATGTCGTTGGAGCAGGTGGTGAAAATAGCCCGTCTGGAATCACCCGATGCACGAACTGCACGACATAGCTTTCGTTCCGCTTACTGGAACTACAAATATTATCGGGCTAACTATTTGCCATCTTTGAGTTTGTCATCCGATCCTAATCTGAATCGTGCCATCAATAAGATTACAATGGGGGACGGTTCCGTTAAGTTTGTCGAGCAAAATCTGTTGAATACCGATCTGACTTTGAACCTGTCGCAGAATATTCCCTGGACCGGAGGTTCTCTTTTTCTCGAAACATCTGCGCAACGCATGGACTTGTTCAGCGAACATAAATACTCATGGCAAACTTCTCCTGTCATGATAGGATATCGCCAGTCGCTTTTTGGTTATAATAGTCTGAAGTGGGATAAACGTATAGAACCGGTACGCTATCAGGAAGCCAAGAAAAGTTATGTGGAAACACTGGAACTTGTTTCCGCCAATGCAATTAATAAATTCTTCGCTTTGGCCACCGCTCAAAGTAATTACGATATTGCTTCTTTCAATTATGCAAATGCCGATACGCTCTATCGTTACGCTCAGGGGCGTTACAATATAGGCACGATCACAGAGAATGAAATGCTGCAGTTAGAATTGAATCGTCTGACCGAAGAAACAAATCGTATGAATGCCCGTATAGAAATGGATAATTGCATGCAGGAACTTCGTTCTTATCTGGGCATTCAGGAAGATCGGGAACTTCGTGTGCGTATCAACTCGCAAGTACCGGATTTCAGTGTCAATCTGGATGAAGCATTGGCATTGGCATACGAAAACAGTCCGGACATACAGGCGATGAAACGAAGAAAACTGGAAAGTGAGAGTGCTGTGGCAAGAGCCCGTGCTAATGCGGGACTGAAAGCGGATATTTATCTCCGTTTCGGACTGACGCAGACTGCCGAAAAGCTGCCGGATGCTTATCGAAATCTGTTAGACCAGCAATATGTAAGTCTGAGTATCGCTCTTCCTATTTTAGATTGGGGAAGAGGGAAAGGACAAGTGCGGGTAGCCCGTTCCAATCGTGATCTGGTATATACGCAAGTGGAGCAAAATCGGACGGATTTTGAATTGAATGTCCGCAAACTGGTGAAACAATTTAATCTGCAAACACAACGGGTACATATCGCTGCCCGTACAGATGAAACGGCTCAACGAAGAAATGAAGTTGCCCGCAAACTTTATATACTGGGAAAATCCACTATCCTTGATCTGAATGCTTCCATTGCCGAGAAAGATAGTGCCCGCCGTAATTACGTATCGGCTTTGTACAATTATTGGAGCTTATATTACACACTTCGAAGTATGACACTTTACGATTTTGAACGGAATATGCTATTGACAGAAGATTACAATCTTCTTATAGAATAGCAACTTACTTAGCTTTAATAAATAAAAATATAAAATACCTGATAAAGTCATGGATATAAAATTAGAAAAGAAACCTTGGTACATTCGATACAGATACTATCTGATAGGCGGACTTTTGTTTGCTGCCTTTCTGATTTATGTAATTGTTCTGTCATTAGGCCCCCGAAAATTACGTATTGATGCCGAAAATATTCAGATAGCGGAAGTGAAAGAGGATAATTTTATGGAATATGTAGATGTGGAGGGACTGATTCAGCCTATACTGACTATCAAAATCAATACCCGCGAAGCGGGAAGCGTTGAAAGCATCGTTGGTGAGGAAGGGAGTCTGCTCTATCAGGGGGATACCATTATCGTCCTTTCCAATCCAGACCTGCTTCGCAGCATTGAAGACCAGCGTGACGAATGGGAAAAGCAAATGATTACCTATCAGGAACAGGAGATTGAGATGGAACAGAAAAGTCTTAATCTGAAGCAGCAGGCTCTGACGAATAATTATGAACTGGAACGACTGAAAAAGAGCATTGCCCTTGATCGGGAAGAGTTTCAGATGGGAGTAAAGAGTAAGGCTCAACTACAAGTAGCCGAAGATGAATATAACTACAAACTAAAAAACGCGGCATTGCAACAAGAAAGCCTGCGACATGATTCGGCTGTTACGATGATTCGTAAAGAACTGATTCGCAATGACCGTGAACGGGAGCGCAAGAAATATGAACGTACTCATGAGCGATTGAATAACCTGGTGGTGACGGCTCCTATAAAAGGGCAACTAAGCTTTGTCAGGGTTACTCCGGGGCAGCAGGTTTCTTCCGGCGAAAGCATTGCCGAAATAAAGGTACTCGATCAGTATAAGATACATACTTCGCTAAGCGAATATTACATTGACAGGATCACTACCGGACTGCCTGCTACCGTCAATTATCAGGGAAAGAAATATCCGCTGAAAATAACGAAAGTCGTCCCTGAAGTAAAAGACCGTATGTTTGATGTCGATCTTGTCTTTACCGGCGATATGCCCGATAATGTCAGAGTCGGCAAAAGCTTCCGTGTACAGATTGAATTAGGTCAGCCGGAACGGGCGCTTATTATTCCACGGGGTAATTTCTATCAGTCTACAGGAGGACAATGGATTTACAAAGTGAATGCTTCGAAGACAAAAGCAATCCGTGTACCATTAAGTATTGGGCGGCAGAATCCGCAGCAGTATGAAATTACGGAAGGTTTGCAGACGGGAGATTGGGTAATTACGACAGGATATGATACCTTTGGCGATGCAGAGGAATTGATATTAAAATAAAAACACGCAATATTATGAAGATTATACAGTTAGCTATCCGGACCTTATGTAGGTTTAAAATATATACGATTATCAATATCATCGGATTGGCATTAAGTATGGCTTGTGTCATTATTATATTCCGTTATGTGGAACAGGAGCTTACTGTAGACAGCTATATTCCGGATAGAGATAGAATAGCTTTTCAGATACAGGAGGATAAAAGTTCTCCCGGAAGTCGTTTTGTTACCGGAGCTGGTTTCTCTGATCCGGATATAGAATGCAGTTCTACTGTCTTATGGTATAATAAGGATGTGATTATCTTGGACAAAGAACGCTTCGATGTAGAAACCATTGTTGCTGATAGCAACTTTGTGAAAGTGATGAAATTTCCGGTACGTTATGGTAATATTGCTTCTTTAAATGATAATCCACAAAACGTCATAATTACGCAAATATTGGCCAATAAGCTTTTTGGTGACAGGAATCCTATCGGAGAGAAAATTACTTATTCAACAGGTGATCCGTTGACTGTGACAGGTGTTATCAGTATGCAAGATAGAAAAAGTTCGATACATTTTGATCTTTTGGTTTCAGATAAACTGCAAGAAGACTGGGTCGCTACTTTTCCAGTCAATGTAGTACTTATCCGCCAGGGGGCAAATCTGAACACAATAAATCAACGTCATGCGGCATACGAAACAGAACCCCGGACTGAAAAAGAAATACGAAATCAGTTGCTATCTATAAATGACAGCTATTTTGATTCTTCTGTCGTTTCATACAATGATATGTTACTACATGGAAGTCCTAAACAGTTACAGCGGTTGTCTTTAGTTGCTATCCTTGTGTTGTTAATCGGCATATTCAACTTCATGAGCCTCTATACTGTGATTTTATTGAAGCGGGGAAAAGAGTTCGGATTGAAGAAAATATTCGGTAGTACTCCGATACATTTGTTCGTACAACTCTACATTGAGAATTTATTTCTCATAGCTATTGCATTATGTCTTTCCTGGTTTTTAATTGAAATCTCTACAGGATTTATTGAAATACAGTTTGGAATGGCACAACAAAAAGAGATAGCCTTCGATGGTCTGTTATCTGTCTTATTTCTTCTCTTGTTACCGGGGATTGCTGTGATTTATCCTTTTTTACGATACCGACATATTACACCCGTCCGTTCATTGCAAAGTATATATATTGGAAATAAACTCACTGTGGTACGATATCTCTATTTAAGTGTCCAGTATGTCATTACCTTTACACTAATTGTTTTGTCTTTGTTTTTTGTCAGGCAGCTATACGAAATGTTGCATACAGAGACAGGCTATACAACGGATAACATAATCAGAGCAGAGTTCCAGATTTACGATCGAAAAACACCTACAACTAAAGAGGAATTCAGAGCTAGTTTGAGTAGAAGAGAGACTTCTTATAGTCAGATAGATCAGCAAATGAATGCTTCTCCATTGTTTACTGCGTGGGGATATAATTATCTTCCATACGAATACCAACTTGAAAATAGCAGCTTTAATTTTAAAAAGCCAATGGACAATGATTATAAAGCAGTTGCTTTGATACCTTCTACAGAATCTACTTCAAGACTTTACGGGTTCAAACTGTTGGAAGGACGTTTATGGAATGATAGTATAGACCAGGAAGGAGATGCTAAATTGATTTTAAACCGGAAAGCTATGTCATTGTTCGGATTTAAAACTCTTAGCAAAGCTGAACTTCAAACAGAAAATCCGATATGGCCGCAGAAAAGTAATTCGCCCTATCAAATCATTGGAGTGATCGAAGATTTCTATTGCGGGCACCTGTCGAAACCTATCGGACCAATAGCGTATATGTATTGCAAAACCTATTCCGATCAAGTGCCTATCGTGGCAGCCATCGTTCCTGGCAAGCAACAGGAAGCTATCGCCTTTTTGGATAAACTTCATCACGAAACTATGGATGGAACATTTGAGTATGCTTTTGTGCAAGATGAGATCAGTAATTTGTATCGGGAAGACCGGCAAATTACGATTATATATTCTTCTTTCGCACTTCTGGGAATTTTGATTTCTTCATTGGGATTGTTCGGACTTTCATTGTTCGATATCCAACAACGTTATCGGGAAGTTGCCCTTAGAAAAGTGAATGGAGCTATGATGAAAGATATTCTGCCTTTACTTTTAAGACAGTACATTTTGATATTGGGTGCTTCGTTTGTAATAGCTATCCCTTTAGCTTATTGGGGAATTAATGTTTATCTGGAAAACTATGCCTACCGGACCGACATTAGTTGGTGGCTATTTGCTTTGGCAGCCATCATCGTCTTACTAATTTCATTAGTAACCTTGATTTATCAGGTAAGAAAGGCTATTGCTATTAATCCGGCTACTATTTTGAAAGGACAATGAAAGATGAAAACATCAAGTACTATTATATAATTTTAAAAATAATACAATTATGATCAAGACAATTAATTTACAGAAGATTTTCAAGACCGAAGAAGTAGAAACCTGGGCGTTGAATAACGTAAGTATCGAAGTGAAACAAGGAGAGTTCGTTGCCATTATGGGACCTTCCGGTTGTGGAAAGTCAACATTGCTCAATATTCTTGGGTTATTGGACAATCCGACAGGAGGGGAATATTACCTCAATGGAACAGAAGTTTCCAAGTACACAGAGTCACAGCGTACCAGCCTTCGTAAAGGAGTGATCGGTTTTGTCTTTCAAAGCTTCAATCTGATAGATGAATTGAATGTTTATGAAAATGTGGAACTTCCGCTTACTTATTTAAATATCAAGGCTTCGGAACGCCGCCGAATGGTAGACAATATTCTTCATCGGATGAATATTAGCCATCGTGCCAAACACTTTCCCCAACAGCTTTCGGGTGGACAGCAACAACGTGTGGCCATAGCCCGCGCTGTGGTTACCAATCCAAAACTGATTCTTGCCGATGAGCCTACAGGAAATCTTGACAGCAGATCCGGAAGGGAAGTGATAGAGCTTCTTATGGCTGCCAACCGAAAATCCGGCCAGACGCTGATACTGATCACTCACGATGAAAATATTGCGCTGCAGGCAAACCGGATCCTTACGATCAGTGATGGAAGAATCATTAGAGATGAGGTGATCCGGGGATGAATATTCTGTGCACACTGGCCTGCAGCCAGATCAAACGAAAAAAATCCAGAACTGCGATCACCATTGCTGCGATCAGCTTATCCACAGCTCTTCTCACGGCAGTGATCAATTTTGCAGTAAGCGGAAACACTATGGTTCAGGGATTTCTGGGGGAGGATTATGGAGAGTTTGGAAGCGCCTATACCCTGCTTCTGCTGATCCCGGCAGCGATTTTGGGGGCTTTGATCATTGCAATGGCTTTGATCGTGATCTCCAATGCTTTTCGAATGAGCGCCAATGAGAGGGTGGCTCAGTTTGGCACACTGAAATGTGTGGGAGCTACAAAGGAGCAGGTGTATAAAACCATAATGTATGAATGTGTGCTTCTGTGCATTGTGGCAATTCCTCTGGGTGTTGTGCTGGGATATCTTCTCAGCTTTGTGGGAATCGGAATTTCAAATCAGTTTATGGAAGAGATGAATACTCTGGTAAGAATAATGATCAAGCAGGTAAATTTCAGCCTGTCCTTTGTTTTTTCTCCGGCAGCTCTTCTGGTATCTGTTCTGATCTCTGGTATTACGGTCTTTGTGGCAGCTATGATCCCGGCAAAAAAGGCCATGAAAGTATCGGCTCTTGACTGTCTCAGAAACGGTGGGGAAATCAGAGGGAATCTGAATGTCCATGCAAAAGCACAGATTAACGGAAAAAGAAGCATTGAATATCAGCTTGCCCGTAAAAATGTTGCATCCAATCGAAAACAGATGAAATCCGCGGTTATGGCTTTGTCTGTCAGTATGATCTTATTTGTTTCCATGAGTGGTCTCAAGGAGATCGCAGACGGGGTGCAGGAATATATGACGTTTGACTACGGATATTCTGTGGTGGCTGACTATACTGCAAATCGTAAGTATACCACCAATCCGGAAACCGGTCGGAGGGAGGAACATGCACAGATGATCAGCTCAGAGCTTGCAGAGGAAATCCTGTCAGAGCTTTCAGAATATCAAGGAACAGAGGTATATGGAAGTGGAGTGGATTATGCAACTTACGATACTCCTTTAAGCTCTGAGGAATTGACTCCGGAAGTGCAGAAGGCTCTGGAAAAAGAAATTACAGAGGAGAATGGAGAACTACTGCTGGATGTGGAGAGGATCATACTGGATGAAAAGCATTACAGAGAGCTGTGCCAACAGGCAGGCGTGGAGTATGGCGGAATTTTGCTTCTGAATGATTATAAGTATAATGATCACGGAACAGAAAAACATGTTCAGCCTCTGCCGTCATCCACTACTTCTCTGAAACTGGAAAAAGCGGATGGCAGCAGCCAGGAAATAGAAATTGCTGCTGTTTTAAGCCTGGAGGAGATTCCGGAACGGCTTCTGTACCCGAATACAAATCCGGTTCGTATTGTTGTTCCAAAAGGGGAAGTAAGGGGATATACCTGGATGACTACGCCGGAGAATGAAAACGGATATATGGAGTATGCCAGACAGGTTCTGGAATCTTATTTTCCGCAGAATGGCATGGATTACGGAGAAGCCGGATATGTCAGCCGGGTATATGGCGCTGAGGACTATTCAAAATTTATGAATATTGCCATTGTGCTGGCAGCATTTTTTATTTATGCGTTTGTATTCCTGCTGGGACTGGTCGGAATTTTGAATGTGATCAGTGCAGTCAGCTTCCAGATCAGGACAAGAGCAAGAGAGCTGGCAGTGCTGAAAAGTGTGGGGATTACTTCAGAGTCACTGGAGAAAATGCTGAATATAGAAAGTGTTCTCTGTTCCGGAAAGGCGCTGGTTACAGGACTTCCGGTGGGAATTCTTCTTGTTCTGATCATGGGATACTGTGTAAAAATGGTTTTCCCGATTTCCTTTCATATGCCCTGGGGAGCCATTCTGATCGCGATTGCAGTTTCTTTTGGAGTGATCTGGGGTACGGTGAAGGTTTCTTTGAATACATTAAAAAAACAGAACATTATAGAAACAATACGAACACTTTAAGGGGCTGCAGTCTGACGTATTTTGATGAAAGGTTAGCAAAATAATACTGCAAACAACGCAGTTAATCTGAGATTAGCTGCGTTGCATATACAAATATTTATTTATAATTTACCGTATAATCGTAATGATTTCTTTATCAAGAAATTCGTAAAATTTAGAAATATGTAATCCATCGATCAGTGCGTGATGGCATAGTACTGATATGGGGAGAAGAACTTTATTATTCTGCATAAAGTATTTTCCCCATGTAATCCTGGGATTACTGTCTGCGGGAACTGGGGTAGGGTTAATAAGAGCAGTATATGATATCCATGGGATAGTAGAGATAAAAATCTTACCTAAAATGTCGTCCTCTTCTTCATTAATGGAATTCTGTTGTTTCGCCTTTTCCTGTTCCCTTGCAGCATAACTAATATAATCAT
>ENA-OQJQ01000767-OQJQ01000767.1-human-gut-metagenome-genome-assembly--contig:-NODE-767-length-13395-cov-4.140336_pt1 | contig 13395 bp, 8 predicted proteins | sample MGYA00242609_ERZ504776 | MGnify/ENA primary metagenome ERZ504776 (study PRJEB26092, sample SAMD00036354) | human gut metagenome | host: Homo sapiens | study: EMG produced TPA metagenomics assembly of... | reverse complement strand
CACCACGTTGTACACGCTGCCCGCGTTGGCCCGCTGTTCTGGGGTGGCCTCTGTTCCGGTAAGCTGTCCAATATTTTGATAAGTCTCCTGAAGGTCTGAGATCGGGACGGCCACGGTATAGGTCTCCTCAATCTCCACCTCATTGCCGTCCCCGTCCACGGTGGTCACCGTGCGGGTGCGCTCCTCATAGGTGACAAAGCAATCCACAAAGGCCTGCCCGGCGTGGGCCGCCGGGTCATCCGCGCCGAAGTACAGAGCGAAGAACACCGCCTTGACTCGGACATCATCCAGGCCGTCCCCGTCCTCCATCTGCCCCTCTACGGTCTGCATGGCGGCATCCAGCAGGACAAAGCTGTCCCGCATCTCCTGGATGTATGCCTGATACTCCTCCGGGGTGCCCTCCGGGACGGCCCCGCCGTGAAAGCACAGATCCGCCACAGTGCGGTTGTGTTCCGCCCCACCTGAGAAGGTGGTGCAGAAGAAGGCCAGAAGGAGAATGATGGGAGAGAGTACGGCTATCAGCACCCACCCCACGGCCTTCCGGCTCTTTTCATTGGCGAGAATAGATGCAGCAGCCTTGAGCACCAGGGCTGGAGCGGCCATTATCCTCCGCCTCCTGTGATCAGTGCATGCTTGTGGGGCGGGGCGTGGACGTCCAGCAGGTTGCGGTCCGCACCGGATTTGAACAGGCAGACACCGTTATTGGGGGAACTGATCAGGTCGTACTCGGCACTTTCCAGTTGCAGGTTGTCCATGTAGAACTTCTTGTCCACCTTGCCGCCATGGAAGAGAAACTGGTGGGTGGGGATGGCAAACAGGGGGCGGGTCAGCTCCCGCACGCCCTGGATATCGAAATCCTCCAGGTTTTGCGACGCCAGGATCAGGGCGGAATTGCGCTTGCGCACCCGCTTGAGGCAGTTACGGATGTACTCAATGGTGGTCAGGTTGGACAGCCAGAGGTAGAGCTCGTCCAGGGCGGCCACGGTGTTGCCTTTGGTAAGGAGCTGGTCGCTGAGGTAGGACAGCAGGTTGAACAGCAGGGCGTCCTTGACGGAGGAGTTGGCATGGATCAGGTCCTTGACGCCAAACACCAGAAACCTAGTGCTGGTGATGTTCGTGCGGCCGTTGAAGTAGACGCTCTCCGCCCCCCGGCACATGGAGTGGAGCCCCAGCAGGAGCTCCCGCAGCAGCTCCCTGGGATACAGAGGGCTGTCCTCCTGGTCATAGTGCTCGTAGGCGTCCTCCAGGACGGCGTACAGATCCTCCGCAATGGGCCAGTCCTCCGGCCCCATGGCAGAGAAGTCCGCCTTGTCCGAAATGCCCCATTTCCGGTACAGCTGCTCCAGCATCAGCTCCAGGGTATCCACCTGTTGATGGGTGAAGGGCTTGTAGGCCCGGAAAAAGTCCTTGAGGAAGGAGATGTGCTGGGACAGGGAAGATTTCTGCCGGAATGCCTCTGGCTCGTCTGGATTGTCCTCTCCATCCACATCCCACCGCTTGGCCTCCAAAAAGTTGATACGGAACTGCCCGCCCATGAGGTCCGCGTAACAGCCGCCCAGTTTGCCGCAGAGCCAGGTCAGCTCCTGCTCCGGGTCCAGGCAAATCACCGTCTTGCCGCTCTCCAGCAGGTTGCAGATGAGCAGCTTGAGCAGGTAGCTCTTGCCCTCGCCGGAGTTGCCCAGGATGAGCACGCTGGAATTGGTCTTGTCCGGTGTGCGGCGGTCCAGATCCAGCAGGATGTCCGCACCATAGTGGTCATTGCCGATGTAAAACCCGTGAGGATCGCTGCGGCCGGAGTAGTTGATGGGGTACAGGTTGGCGGTGGAGCTGGCGGGCAGCACCCGCTCAAACTGGGCGCCCAGGGCGTTCCGCCCCGCCGGGTTGGCGGAGAGGAAGCCCTCCCGCTGGCGGAGCAGCAGGGGGTCTGCACTGAGCTTGGCCCGGGTGAGCTCGGCGCCCACCTCGTCCCGCAGCAGCCGCAGCTCCTCGGGGGTTTGGGCGGCCAGCTCCAGGAACACGGCGCAGTGTATGAGGGGCTCCCGGTTCTTCCGGGCGCCGGCAATGATGACGGCCACGTCCTGTAGGTTGGCCTCCGCCGTGACGCTCCGCTTCAGGTTATCCTGATTGCTCCGATCCAGCCGGTTCTTATTGACGGCCTTATGGTAGATGGCCTCCTCCTCCGCCGCTGTCACCTGGCGGGCGTAGAGGTGGAGGGTGACGCCGGCCCGGTTACAGATGTGGGAGAGCAGGGCCAGCTCCTCGGTGGCGGCGGGGTAGCCCCGGAGGGCCAGGACGCAGCGGTACAGCCCGCCCAGCACATAGGAGTCCGTGTTAAACTTCACGGCTGCTGGGGCAATCAGGTCCAGAAAGTCCTTGGGCTGGAAGAGCTGCGCTGGTTTTTCCACCGGTTTTTTCCGCTTCTTCTGTGCTTTAGCCATGCTCTGTCACCCACCTCTCCCCGTCCACCTGGTCAAAGTGCTCGGTGACCACGTTCTGCTGGTAATACACCGCCAGGATGCGCTTCACGTCCTGTTCCCCGGCCAGGCAAACGTGAAAGCCGTGATCCTGGATCTGCTTCTCCAATCGCCGGGGCAGCTCCCGATCCTCTGCGGCCTTGCTGTCCAACCGGCAGACCAGGACGAACTCCCGGGAGGCGGCGGTGGAGGACTGGCGTGCGTCCAAGTGCTCCATATCCTGCCGGAGCAGCTCCCGCAGGGCGGGAGACGGTTCCTCCTCCAGCCTTCTCTGGTAATACTGCTTGTTTTTCAGAAATGACTCCCTGGAGTCCAGGGCCAGCAGCTCCAGGGATGCCATCCCCTGGAGAAGCCCGGTGAGGGCCCGCACCCGGCCCCGGATACCCTTCGGGGACAGGATGGACAGGTTGTCCGGCCGGAGCAGGTAGAAGAGCAGTTCGTCCCTGCCGCACACCGCGCCGTGCTCCGTCAGGCGGGTGACACCCATGAGCTGCCGGGTAGTCTGCCGCTGGCGCAGGAGCTGCTGTTCCTTTCTATTCATTGTTATGACCATTCCTTTCCGCTACGCTTCAAGGCACCAAAGGGAATGAAACCCGGAACCACTAACGCAGCAAGTCCAAATTTGTTAAACTGTACTTGAGGAAGCAGGCATACTACAGAGCACGTGGGGGTGAGTAGGCCTAGCTTTAGCTGGACTGAATTGTTATGTGTGCCGGACGCTCTTTCAAGCACCAATGAGTAGGGCTTTGCACCCTGTAACCTTATCTTTGGAGAGACGGACTACTTCAATCTTTCAATGAGCATCCAGTCCCTGCCTGTTGCCTCGAATCCTGTTTTGAGGGGATGTGCTATGCTCAAAATCGTTTACCGTGTCTGCTGCGGGATGGATGTCCACAAATCCTTTGTCGTTGCCTGTATCGCTGCTACCAATGAGCAAGGCGTGACGACCTACAAGAGCAAGCGGTTCTCCACCTTTACCGGAGATTTGCGCCGCTGTGCTGCCTGGCTGGCCGAAAACAACTGCAAAGATGTGTGCATGGAATCTACCGGAAAGTATTGGATTCCCATTTACAACATCCTGGAGCACACCTGCAATATTGTCCTCGCTCACCCCAAATATGTGAAAGCCATCCGGGGTAAGAAAACAGACAAGCGGGACGCTAAGTGGATTGCCGACATCTTCAAGCACGACCTTGTAGCCGGAAGTTTTATCCCTCCGCCAGATATTCGTCAGCTTCGGGATTTGGTACGTTACCGCTGGAAACTCACCAACTTTACTACCGGCGAGAAAAACCGGGCGCAAAACTGCCTGACAGTCTCCAATTTCAAACTGGATGATGTGTTCTCAGATGTGTTCGGTAAGGCAGCCTCCGCAATCACTGCCCGTATTCTGGAAGATCCAACGGAGAAAATTACGGATATTTCTGGTTTCCGAACCAAAGGCATGAAAGCGACTGACGAACAGGTGCTTGCCGCCGTAGACGGTGAGATGTGTGCTGAACAGGCTGAAAAGCTCCGCATCATCCGTTCCCACATGGACAGCCTGGAACTGTGCAAGCTCAATCTGGAATCCCTGATTCTGTCCACCGCTGAGAAATACCTTCCCCAGTTCAATCTTGTTATGTCGGCGCCGGGTATCCAATCCTTTGCCGCTATCGGCATTATCTCTGAAATCGGAGTGGATATGTCCGTGTTCCCCACCTCAAAGCATCTCTGTTCCTGGGCTGGGCTTACGCCGCAAAACAACGAGAGTGCCGGCAAGAAGAAAACCACCAGAATCAGTCGAGCCGGAGCCTACATCAAGCCCTTGCTGGTGCAATGCGCGCTCTGTGCCATTCGAGCCAAGCAGTTCCCGGAAGTCCGCAACCGCTATCTCGCTCTCAAAAAGCGCCGGGGACACAAGAAAGCCATTATCGCAATTGCCAGGATGCTCCTTACAGCTATCTACAATATGCTCAAGAAAAATGAGCCTTACAATCCTGAACTATACCGGCAGGCAGACCGGCCTCCCACACATCGTGAGGTTTCTGTTGAAGAAGCAATTTTTATTCTTCAACGGCAGGGTTATTTGGTGACTGCGCCCAGCGTTACTTAGAGCCTAAATATAACCTGAAATTTGCCCGCTTCCTGGGGGCTTGGTTTTATGCGTCCTTTTTCGGAATGGTACTTAGACTACAATGTTTCAACCTTCTGCCCCCATTCATAGTATTGCTGCTGCAGGAACAGAAAGCAGGCCGCCCGCCGCAGGAAGTCCAGGACGCTGGAGCCCTCCACCTGGATGGCGAGGAAGGCGTACAGCACGGTACCCACCAGGGGCAGCATGGTCCCCGTCTGGGCCAGCGCCAATACAGAGAGCAGAAAGGCCACCCCGATAATGGCCACGTCCCGCAGCTGCCACAGCCACAGGGTGGCCTTGGCCTTCAGGTTGTCTGGGTAGATGAACACGAAAACACCTCCAAAACAGGAAGGGACCCAGCCTGTCCGGCCGGATCCCTTCCTGCAGTTTATCCTTCTGTACTGCTTTCTTCCGTATCCTCGTCACATCCATCTGTTTCCCCCTCGGTCTCTGCAACGGCTTCCTCCGGGAGGCGGCCCTCCTGCTCCACGTGCCCCTCGTTGGCGGTATCCCCTGCAGCCTTACATTCCTCCTGGGCCTCCGCCAGGGCCCTGTGGATGCAGTCCAGGAAGAAGGCGTTCTGCTTGATGCCCTTCTCCTGCAGGTAGTCCTTAAATCGCTCGAACAGCTCGCCGGGCACCTGGAATGCCACCGTTCTCTTGTCTCCGCTCATCGTAGTTTCCTCCTTCTGATTGTCGTAAAATGTTTGGATCAACCAGGCCATATACTGGCCCAGTGTTTTTCCGGATACCTCCTGCTCCTCCCGCACCCGGGCGTGAAGCCCGGCGGGGATGGGTGCACAGAGGTTCTTCACATTTTCTTCCATGGATTGGCCCCCCTTCTGTTTGGTAACGCAAGTATATCGATCCCGGCGGTAAATAGCCATCACCAACAGCAACAAAGATTTTGCCGGAAAGCAAGCATAAGCAACAATGTCAGCCCCCCTCCGCCGCCCGGGCGATGCCCGCCATGATATACTCCACGCATGGCACTGGGACACTATTACCCAAGGCCTTGTACCGGGCGGAGTCCGAGGCGCCGGGCAGGTCTGTCCACCCATCCGGGAACCCCTGAAGCCGCTCACACTCCAGTGGAGTGAGACGCCGGATCAGGAAAACCGCCAGTGTATCACGGCTTGGCTGGCAGATCAGATCGGTGGCATCCTTCCCCTGACGGGCACTCTGGGTGGAGGCGGTATCGTCCTCTCTGAATTTGTCCACCCGCTGGCGGCGAAAAATGGCGTGCCGGTCCGCACTGGTCAGGGTATAGGCCACATCATTTTGGATGCCAATGCCGTTGCCGCCATTGCGGGGCTGCCGGTCAATGGCATTGCCGCAGATACACATAGTCGGCTCCGGCTGGAGGGCCAGAGGCAGGTTGTTGCCTCCGGTACCAGCCCTGGCGGATAGTGTGGGCACGATCGGATGCGGCCCAGTGTATCGGCTGTCAATGCCGTGGTTCTCAAAAACCAGGGGCTGATGCCCGTGCTGTTGTGCCCGCAGGGTTCCGGTCTTATCTTCAGTGCAGTCCATGACGCTGCCGCCCTGGTCGTTGAGGCAGAGCACGGAGGGCATGCGGTTGCCGCTCTGGCCGGCCTTTAGGGTGGGCGCCGCACGCTCCGAGTATCCAATACTGCCCGCGCTGGCCCCCGCCCCGGCGGAAAACCCGGCTGTAATATCCCGGGTATCCGCCAGGCCGCACTCATCCCAGGCGGCCAGCCCCGCCTGCACCAGGAGGGCCGCATGGAGCTGGGGCGGGAGAGGCTTGCCCCGCTCCTTCGCCCTGCGCAGAATGCCCAGGCAGGCTCTCCTGGTCAAATAGTATTTTCGGGGCGGATTGTCCTGCAAAATCAGCGACAAGGAACACCCTGCGTCTCCGCTGGGGGGTGCCGGGCCAGTATTGAGCGTCGAAGACCTTCCACGCCAGGGAGAATGCAGCTCCCACTCGTAATTTCCCAGCAGGTTGCCAGCCCCAGGGGTGAGGTCGAGTGAAAGGTATGGAATTGTCTGCAATTCCGGCGATCTGTTCCAGGACGAACCGGAAGTCCTCCCCTTTAGGGAAGCCGCTGCTGAACACGCCGGGGACATTCTCCCAGCAGAACCATCTGGGGCGAACAGACTTGCCTGTCCGCCCTCGTCGTATATCCGCATCCCGCATCTCCTTTGTCACCCGGATCTGCTCCAGGAACAGCCCGGACCGTGCGCCGGCCAGTCCGGCGCGGGTACAGGATGCCACGGATAAGTCCTGACAGGGTGAGCCGCCGCAGATAATGTCCACCGGCGGCAGCTTCGCCCCGTCCAGCCTGGTGATATCCCCCATATGGAGCGTCTCCGGGAAATGATGTTTCGTGACTTGAATGGGGAAGGGCTCAATCTCGCTGGCCCACAGTGGGGTGATCCCCTGCCGTATGGCGGCCAGCGGAAAGCCGCCGATGCCGTCAAACAAGCTTCCGAGGGTAAGGGTCATTTTACCGCCTGGACAATGGTGCGGGTGGTATTGACGGCAGCCTGGGCGGTGTAGACGGCGCTCATGATATTGGCTCTGGTGGTGGTGTCCAGGCCGAAGGCCCCGGCGATGCGGGGCACCTCTCCGGCGGCCAGCATGAGGCCAAGCCCCAGGAGGGCTTTGTCGCTGAACACCATAAGCCCCGCCACCAGAATGGTGGCCTGGAGGAAGGCGCTGAGACACAGGCCAATGACCTGCTTGCACCACTGGGTGAAGCCGTCCGTATAGCCCCGGGGGATGGAGAACATGTACAGGGAGCCCACCGCGATCTGGATGAGCAGGATGCCGCCCCGTTTCAAGTTTGAGAAGAACACCTTGATTACCGCATAGGCCATGAAGATCATGGCGAAGAGGAGCATGATGGGGTTGGTACCCAGGCCCCATTTGGCCTGGGCCGCGATATCCGTCAGGCCAGCCCCCTCAAGGCCTGTGAGGATTTCATTGCCCAGCTCCCCGATGCTCTTTCCCGCCCCTGTGATTTCCATGGCGAAGGTACCCTGGAGGGAGACGGAGAGGGCGTACAGCCGAACGGGCACAGTGGTGAACAGGCTGACGGCAAAGAAGCCCTTGAGGGCGTTGAGGGCGGGCTGCTGGAGATTGCCCCGGCCAGATGCGTACTCAATGCCGCACTCAAAGGCAGATACCACCACGCTGACGGCAAAGAGGGCCCAGCCCAGTTGGGAGAAGAAGCGCACCACTGACCGCACCCAGGAGAGGTCAAACAGCTCCACCCCCATGTTTCCCATCTGGGCGAAGAAGGCGCCCAGGAAGCCCACCATCTGGCTGTAAAACCAGTCCAGGATGGACTCCATCACCGGATTGGCCACAAAGTCCCAAATAAACACTCGCCTTCACCGCCTCAGATGCCTACGATATTCCAGATGTAATTGGGGGCCAGCAGCACGAAGATCAGGCAGACGAACAGGATGGCCGCCCCCGTCCACTCAAACTGGCCGTGCTTGCGATAGTCGAAGAAGCACAGTGCCACCTTGACAAAGAATGCAATCCCCAGCACCATGGTGAGGGCGGGGAACACCACAGTATCCACCACGGTCTTAATCTGGCCGGCGGCATCCGTCCAGGTCTGCTCCACGGCGTCCGCCACATTGCCGGCGGAGGAGGCGAAGGCCGGGACCATGCACAGGGCGGCCACCGTCAGGGCCAGGAGCAGCACCCGGATGCCCTTTTTTCTGATACTCATTCTGACACCTCCATAAAATTGGAGGGTCGCCCGACTGGGGCGGCCCTTCTAACGATAGTTTGCTGGAATCAATAGCCGGTGCGGGGCAGGGGCTCGGCGGGCTTGTAGACCTTGGTCACCCACCGGGAGGTGGCCATAATCCACTGGCCGTTGTACACGCCGCCCACATCCGCCTGGTTGACGAATTGGCTGCCACCGGTAAGCCAGGCGTAGACGGTGGCATAGACCTGGGGCGCCTCCACCTGCCGGAAGTTGGCGGGCACCACGCCGAAGGACACCATGAATTCGGTGACGTACTCGTTGGAGGCCAGGCCCAGGGCGGCCCTGGAGGCGTCCAATACATAGTTCTGCTGGGTGCTCAGGTTGTCCGCCAAGGTGCGCCAAGTGCCGCCACTCAGGTTGGTCTTGTAGACCACCTTATAATTGCCCGGCACGTTGTAGGTGCCAGTGACAATCTTGTCCAGCCGCACCGCCTGGCCGGGCAGAGTGTCTCGCCAATAGAACGATGTAAGGCTGGTGGTGGAGTTGTTGCCGATGCCTCCGAAATCGTAGCGGATCTGTTGGCCGGGCATGACCTCCACATAGCCGGTTTTTTGGATGCTTACATTGGTGTAGAGGCCCTTGTTGGTCATGGCTGCCTTTACGATCTGCCCTTCAAACTCAATCTCCACCTCGATGGGGGTCTTGTCCAGGCCGTAAAAGTCTGCGGCCTTGGATTCCACGATTTTGTAGCGGCCCAGGGGGAGAGGCCGGGAGGATGCAACGCCGTTCTTGTCCGTCTCAACCGTATCGACCAAGTTGCCGGTCCGGGCGTTGTAGATCTCAAACTCTGTGCCGGGGATGGGGGTGCCGGCGGGCCAGCCGTTGACACTGTTGTAGTCCGCGGAGGTCTTTGTTATCTGGATCTGTCCAGTGATGGGGGTGTTCTCCCACTCCACCTCGGTGGTCTCCCCAGACTCCACATAGACGGTCTTTTTCTCCGTGTCAGGAACATAGCCCTCATTCTCTAACTCTCTGAGATAATACCGCCCGGCCTCCAGACCCTCGATCAGTACATACCCCTCGTTATCCGAAGTGTACTGGCCAACGGGGGTGTTGGTGCTGTCATAGAGGATAAACGGCACCCCATAGATGCCCTCGCCGGTGGCGCTGTCCGTCTTGTGGATGAGGATGGCGCTGACCGGCGTATTCTCCACCTGGAGGGTGGTTGTCTCCCCGTTCTCCACCTCGAAATAGTGGGGCGTATCGTCCATGTGGAAGCCTTCCGCGCTCTCGGTTTCCACGGCATAGTACGATCCATTCTCCAGGGACAGGAACACCCGGCCGTTTCGGTCTGTTGTCACGGTACCCACCAGGGCGTCGTCCATACGGCGGATTTCAAATGTAGTGTTGGGAATCCGCTCCTTGGTGTCATCCGCGTTGACCTTGATCAGCTCCAAGCCGCCCACAGGGTCGTTATACACCGTGATGGTCTGGGTGTCGTTGGGGTTGATGACCACCGTTTGGGTACGGGTCTCCTCATGGATGGTGTAGCCCTCGATGGTCTTGGTTTCCGTGATGATGAATGTCCCCACCAAACCGTCAATGATGATCTGGCCGTTTTCGTCAGTGCGGTAGAGGCCCATGCTGGAGGTCATGCCGCCGTTGTCGTCCACCACCGTGCCGTCCGCCTCGGTGATGGTAAACTCTACCCCCTCCAGGGGCTCATGGGTGACGGAATCCAGCTTGTTGATGACAAGGCCGCCCTTGGGGGTGTTGGTGATGACCACCGTTTGGGTATCTACACCCTCCCCGATGACTACATTGGTGGAGGGGGCGTCCATGACGTACCCATGGGGCGCCTTGATCTCCGTGAGCACGTATGCGCCGGGGGCCAGGTTGGTGATGCGGATCTCACCGCTGCTGTCGGTGGTGAAAATACCGTTCTGGGTGAGGGTGGAATCGCCAATTACCCCGTCCAGTCCCACCTCGCAGCCGGCGGCCGTCGTCACTCGGAACTGGGCCCCGGCGAGAGGCTGGCCCGTGGCGCTGTCCCGTTTCTGGATGATCAGCTCACCCTTCGGCTGATTCTTAAAAGTGAGGCTGACCGTCCGGCCCTCTTTGATCTGCACGGTCTGGGCCTGGGTATCGATGAGGTAGCCCGGAGGGGCCTGGGTTTCCGTCACCACCACGCTCTTTCCGGGCTGGAGGCCGGAGATCAGGATCTCACCATTTTCGTCCGTCCGGTAGATGCCGTTGGAGTCCCCAATGAGGGTGCCGTCCGCATAGGTGACCTTGAACTCTGCGTCAGGCAGGGTCACGCTGGGGTTGGCCGAGCACACCTTGCGGATCAGGAGGTTCCCGTCCGGCATGTTTTCAAAGCGGACAGTGATGACACTCTGCTCCCCGTTGTCTGCCAGGTAGACGGTCTCGGAGGACTGGATGATGCTGTACCCGTCCGCCGGATCCACCTCCTCCACGATGTACGATCCTGGCTTCAGGCCCGTCCAGATGGCCATGCCGTTGGAGCCGGTCACCTTCTGTCCAATCACGGTGCCGCCGGTACCGGAGGCGCCTCCCAGGTAGCGGAGCTGGAAGGTGGCCCCGCCCAGGGCCTCGCCAGTGACGCTGTCCGTCTTGTGTACCACGATGGCGTTGAGGGGGACGTTCTCAAATGTCAGAGACTTGTTTCCGCCGCCCTCAATATAGACCTCCTGGGTGGCAGGCTCCTTGATGGTGAAGCCGGGGGCGGGTTCCAGCTCCGTCACCCGGTACCAGCCGTCCCGCAGGCCCTCCAACACGATCTGGCCGCTGGCGTCAGTGAAGTAGATCCCCAGGTTGTTGAGCTCGCCGGTGTCGGTGCCATTGCTGCCGTACCAGAGCTGGAATTTGGCCCCCCGGATGGGGCTGCCGGTGATGCTGTCTACCTTCTGGATGGTAAGGGTGGGCTTTTTGTGGTTCTCGAAATAGACGGTGTGGTTCCGGTTGGGATAGAGGGTGACCAACTGGGGCTCCGCATCCATGAGATAAGGGGAGGGAACCGATTTTTCTGAAATTTGATACACCCCGGGCAGCAGATTTTCCAGGGTGGCCGTTCCGTCTGCCCCGGTCTTGATTTCATCCACGCTGTGGCCGTCCGCCGCTTCCACCAGGAATACGGTATCCGGCACGGGCTCCCCGGTGTCGGCATCCCGCTTCACCACCGTCAGGTTGGGGCGGATGTCGTTCTCTAGGATGATCGTGGAGGTCTTGCCGGGGAACAGCTCCACATGGCGTTCCACCGGGTCGCTGATGTGGTCTGAGGTGGTGTCCAGCTCCTTGACCGAATACACCCCCGGCTCCAGGCCGGAGATCAGGATCTCTCCATTTTCATCAGTGGTACGGTCCAGATACCGGCTGCCGTCCTCGATTTTGGCGATGCGGAAGGTCACCCCGGCCAGCCGGGAACCGTCCGCACTCAGCTTGATGAGGTGCAGGGAGGGCTGGACGGAGTTGGTGAACACAAACCGGGCTGTCTGGTTGGCCTCCAGTTGGATGATGCGCTGGGCCTCATCAATGATGTAGCCGGGGCAGTCCAGTTCCGTCACCACATAAGCTCCGGTGGGCAGTTCAGACAGGTCGATTTCGCCGTTTTGGTCGGTAACAAATTCCGCCGGGCCAAAGCTGCCGTCCACCGCCTCAATGCGGAACTTGGCGTTGGGGATCACCTTGGAGGGGTTGGCGCTGTCCACCTTGACCAGCCAGATCCCGGGCTTCTGGTCGTTAAAAAAGTAGAGCTCCTTAATACTGTCTCCGGCCTTCAGTTCAATTTCCTGCGGGGTGGAATCCGCCAGATGTCCACTGTCCCCAGTGTCCACCTCTTGGACGCGGTAGGTGCCCGGCCGGCAGTCCGTGAGCAGGATTTCTCCCAGGGCGTCCGTCTCATAGTCCCCCAGCAGTTCCCCATCCCACCAGATACGGAAGGTGACGCCGGACATGGTCTCATGGCTCTCTCGGTCGTACTTGATAATCTTCAGGCCGGGCAGGGCCTCGTTCTTCAGGGTGTAGGTGACGCAGTCCCCTGCCACCACAGTGGTGGTATAGGTCTGGGGATCCCGCTGCCACCCCTCCGGGGCGGACAGTTCTCGGATTTCGTATGCCCCCGGCTTCAGCTCCGTGAAGGTATAGGAACCGCCGGTGCCGGTGGTACCGGTATAGGTGGCGCCGCTCTCAATATGCTTGATCTGAATCCGTGCCCCGGCCAGGCTGGCCCCGGTGGCCCCGTCAATCTTCTCAATCCGCAGATCGCCGTAAGGTTCGTTTTCAAAGGCGACTTCGGCCACCTCGCCATACTTCACAGTGACCTGTTTGACCGGCTCCTCGTCCATCAGATGATACTCCGGGGGCACCCGTTCGTAGATGGTATAGTTGCCCACTTCCACCAGGGGGATGGTGATGGAACCGGACTCCGGCGTGGTGTAGACGCCGATGGTGTCTCCGTCCGGGCCCACCACCTCGAAGGTAGCGCCGGAGAGGGTGACAGTAGTGCCCGCCTCATACTTGGTGATCTTGAGGGCGGTTTCGCTGGGAGGGGGCGTAGGCTCGTCCGGGTCATCCGGCTCGTCGGTATCCGAATAGTTAGAGATGGCGTTGCGCAGCAGACTGGTCTTGGGGTCCGTGTCGCAGAGGTAGCTCTGGAGGTTGCCGTACTGGTCCGTCTCCTGGCAAAGCGCGTAAAACACGACGTACTGGTACACATCGGCGGAGAGGGAGAGCTGGACGCTGCCGCTCTGGCCCTTTACACTCGCAACCGGATATAACACCTTGAACTGCCCACTGTAGCCATTTCCGGTATTGCTCACCTTTAACTGGGTAAGGTCCTCCCCATTCATGTCGGTGATCCGGACCCCATCTGGGAGTTCGCTGCTGTCTCGAAGATTGATCTGAATCAGATGGTCTACAACCCAGGTATCCGACGTAACGGTAAATATCTGCTGCAGGTATTCCTCTCCATCTATGGTGATTGGATATGCCTGCTCCCGGTCCGGCGTGACCGTAATCTGTGGCTCATCCACGTGATCCCAAGTCATACCCTGGGTATAAATCCTGGTCGCGGCATCCAGAAGCTTTTCCCCGATTGC
>ENA-OQJQ01000731-OQJQ01000731.1-human-gut-metagenome-genome-assembly--contig:-NODE-731-length-14098-cov-2.827330_pt1 | contig 14098 bp, 9 predicted proteins | sample MGYA00242609_ERZ504776 | MGnify/ENA primary metagenome ERZ504776 (study PRJEB26092, sample SAMD00036354) | human gut metagenome | host: Homo sapiens | study: EMG produced TPA metagenomics assembly of... | reverse complement strand
TTTAATAAGGATACTGTATTAGTTGAATTAAAGAAGCACAGTGATGAGGAACGTCCTGAGGGGCGAGTTATCAGGGTTATAAAAAGAGGACAGACAAGATTAGTTGGTGAAATCAAAAAAGGAAAACGTGATTGCTTTGTTGATGTTGATGATCCGATGTTCGATAAACCGATTTTTGTAGATCGCGCTCATTTACACGGAGCGATGCCGGGACACAAAGTTCAAGTTGAAATTAAGACTTATAAACCGATTTTAAAAGGTGATGTTGTAAAGATTTTAGGGCATCGCAATGATCCTGGGATTGATATCTTATCGATAGTATATGAACACGATGCGCCAGTTGAGTTTCCTCAAGCTGTCTATGATCAAATAGAGAATATTCCTGATAGTTTGGAAGGAATTGATATTGGTCAACGGATTGATTTGCGTGATGAGGTCGTTGTTACTATTGATGGTGATGACGCCAAAGACTTAGATGATGGTATTTCATTAAAAAAATTAGATAATGGTCATTATCATTTAGGGGTGCATATTGCCGATGTTTCTTATTATGTTACAGAAGAATCACCGCTTGATAAAGAAGCATTTGCACGTGGAACATCAATTTATTTAGCTGATCGTGTTATCCCAATGCTGCCACATAAGTTATCAAACGGCATTTGTTCATTAAACCCGCATGTTGATCGTTTCACAATTTCTTGTTTTATGGAAATTGATGAAAATGGTGAGGTTGTAGAACATGATATTGTTCCAGCAGTAATTAATTCGACAGAACGGATGACTTATACTAATGTAAATAAAATTCTTGATGGTGATCAGACGCTTCAGTTACAGTATAGTCATGTCAAAGATTTATTTTTCTTAATGCAGGAATTAGCAATGATTCTTCAAGCGAAAAAAGCTAGACGTGGTGCGATTGATTTTGATGTTAAAGAAGCAAAAGTACTAGTTGATAGTAAAGGTAATACTACTGATGTTGTATTGAGAGAACGTGGGGCAAGTGATCGTATTATTGAAGAATTTATGTTATTGGCAAATGAAACAGTTGCAGAGCATTTTAAATGGTTAGAGCTGCCGTTCATTTATCGGGTTCATGAAAATCCTAAACCGAAAAAGTTATTACAATTTAGTGGAATTGCTAAAACTTTAGGCTATACAATCAAAGGTTCATTAGAAAATGTTTATCCGGGTGAATTAAGCAATATCATAGAAGTTAGTAAGGATACTCCGGAACATACAATTATTGCAACTTTATTATTGCGTTGTATGCAAAAAGCGCGTTATGATGAACAGTGTCTAGGACACTTTGGATTAGCTGATGAATATTATACACATTTTACTTCACCAATTAGACGTTATCCAGATTTAATCGTTCATCGTTTAATTAGAAAGTACATGTTCGAAAATCGTTTAGATCGTCGTACTATCATGCATTATCAAGAATTGATGCCTGAAATAGCACTACAAACTTCGGCTCGTGAACGTGAAGCGATTATGATTGAACGTGAAGTTGATGATATGAAAATTGCGGAGTTTATGGAAAAACAAATTGGTGAGGAATTTGAAGGAATTATTAGTTCAGTTACTAATTTTGGTTTCTTTGTTGAACTTGATAATACAATTGATGGGTTAGTCCATGTAACTGATTTGACTGATGATTTTTATTTCTTTGATGAGAAGAATCTTCGTTATATTGGTCAGCGAACAGGCAAGGTGTTTAAGATGTCTGATCGAGTTAAAGTTCGAGTATCAAGTGCATCTAAAAAAGATAAATCAGTAGATTTTGAAATTGTTGGCATGAAATCCAACAAAAAGACAACAAAAACTGTTATAATAAATAAGCGCAAAGATAATGATCGTAAAAACAATCGAAAACGGAATGATCGTCGTAAAAAGCGTCATGAAGAACCACGTTTTACAAATAATCATTTTAAACGCTCTAAAAAGGGTAAATCTAAGCGTCGCGCTTAATTAATCAGAAAGGGGAAATGGGCATGAAAATTGTATCAAATAACAAGAAAGCTTATCATGATTATTTTATCTTAGATACATATGAAGCAGGGATTGAACTAAAAGGAACAGAAATTAAATCGGTCCGTTTAGGTAATGTAAATCTTAAAGATGCTTTTGTAAGAATTAAAGATAATGAAGCTTATATTGAAAATATGCACATTTCTCCTTATAGCCATGGTAATCAATTTAATCATGAGCCGTTACGTAATCGAAAACTATTACTTCATAAAAAAGAAATTTTAAAAATTTCAAATAAATTAAAAGAAGATGGCTTGACAGTTGTACCAACTAAGTTATACTTTAATACAGGAAGTAAAGTAAAATTGGAGATTGGAATTGCTCGCGGTAAGAAATTATACGACAAGCGCCAAGATTTAAAAGAAAGAGATTCTAAAAGAGAAATTGAAAAAGCTCTTAAGAATTACTGATCTGGGGGTGTCCTGGGTTCGACAGGTGTATGTCTGACCTTAGCTGCAGTCGAAGGCATTCGTTAAATGCACAAACAAATAACTGGAAACAGACAAACTAATTACGCTTTCGCTTAGTCGACATAGACATGAAAGCTGCCACTATTTAGCGTGCCTATAGCTATTTAACTGGTATCATAAACTCATAGGATAAGGGTATTTATTGCTTAGCTAAATACTTCGAAAATCTCATAAGCTCGTTAGGTGGAAAATTGCTCATTGATTGTAGCCTAATTAAATTAATTCAATGAGATAAACTGTAGACGCTTTGGAGGGATTATGCTTGGACAGGGGTTCGATTCCCCTCACCTCCACCAATAAAGCAATTGACCGAATAGATAACCAATCTATTCGTTTTTTTATATAAAAAGAATGTGTTTCTCATGAATTATATTTTAAACTAATTTGATAATGATTCATTGTATTTTTCATTGGATTATACAAACGATGTTTGGAGAAAAGAACTATTCTAAGAAATAGAGCATATGTATCAAACTACTAGGTTTAAACGAAAAAGATACAAAAGGAATTATTGAAATATGTCAAGGATTATGACTTAATAATAGTTATTGGTTTGTTAAAGAAGATTATCTAGATATATTTAGTGATAAAAATCTATATATAAATTCATTTAATACAAAAATTGCTTCTATTACATTTACTAGGTAAGGAAGCTATACTAGATCTTCCTTCCGTTTATCACCTGAGTTTACAACTAATGGTATGCTTGCAAAATTAAAAAGGCAAGGCGATGCTTTATAAGTCAAGATATTTCATTTACCCCTATTGGTAGATTAGTTAAAACTGGTAGTATCGAAGCAGTTATAGATTATTATAAAAATATTGGAGATGATTATTATCAAGAACTTATAGTTATGCAATGGACAGTGATTTTAAAGACATAAATACTTATGTTTCAACTCGTCTTCCAGCAACCTATCAAAATTTTATAGGATTTGTTGAATCACTAATGTCAAACAGGCAAAAATAAACTTGGAAAGTTAATAAATTATAAGTTTGATAGAAAAACAAAATATAAATTATCAAATAAACGTTTAAAACAATTAGAAAAGCTAATTCAAGAAAGAGTAATATTATTAGATCAATAAGATTATTCTTTTTTTATGGGCTATTATGTCTTAATAATATCTAAACTGAGTATTAAGAAATTGATGGTTGAGGTAAAAGTGAAAAGGATTAAATGTTAATCTTTTTTAGCTGATTTATCTTTGTAAAAAATATATTTTATGGAAATACAAATGATAGATTATGATTTGGTAAGTGAAGATATGATATTCAAAATAGAGTTCGAGGTTAAGAGATAAGTCTTAAAAGAAAATATATAGCATTAATTTAAAAATCTGTTAGTAACTTTTATATGAAAATATTTTTTAGAAAATTAGACGAAATAAATTATTGTTTGGAATTAAATATAGTATTATAGAATTAAGAAGTATAAATTATGGGGATATAGATATGAAAAATTATTATGGTAGTTTGTGTACAGAAATGTATGAGATCTTGCATAAGGATGCACCAGAAGACGAATTAGATTTTTATCTATCTTATACTAGAAAAGATATGTCAATTTTAGAACCTTTATGTGGTAGTGGAAGATTTTTAGTTCCATTTCTAGAAAGAGGATATGATATTAAGGGAATAGACTTATCTAAAGAAATGCTTGCAAAATTAAAGGAAAAGTCACCTAATGCTAAAGTGTTTCAAAGTGATATACTGGAGTATGATACTGTAGAAAAATATGATTACATCTTTATTTCTTCTGGTTCTGTATCATTATTTACAGATATGGTATTATGTAGAAAAATTTTGAAAAAAATGAAGTGGTTGTTAAAAAAAGGTGGCAAATTTGTTTTTGCAGTTGATACAGTAGCGAATAGATGTCCTGATGATTCTGATTATCGGACTGCAATAGCTATAAAGACTAAAGAAAGGTATGATTTGATTCTTAAAAATAAAAACTATTACGATGAAAAAACGCATACCCAGTTTGCTCCAAGTATTTATGAACTATATAAAGGAGCAGAACTGTTGCAACAAGAAATTATGGATTTTAAGACACATTTATATGAATTGGGTGAACTAGAACAACATTTACAGGATATAGGATTTACAAGTATAACAGTGTATTCATCGTATGAAAAAATAATTGCTAAAAATAATCATACAGAAATGTTCTTGTATGAGTGTTCATTTTAAAAAAAGGGATGGATAAAGATGATAGTCTTAATCACAGGAGCTTCGCATACAGGTAAGACAGCGCTTGCTCAAAAGCTGCTTGAAAAGTATAAATTTCCATGATCATCTGAAAATGGGGCTAATTCGTAGCGGAAACACTGAATTAACACCTATGAGTGATAATGATGCTCTAACTAAATATTTATGGCCAATTGTTTGTGAAATGATTAAGACCGTTATTGAAAATAAGCAAAGCCTTATTATTGAAGGATGTTATATTCCTTTTGACTGGAAGAAAAATTTCACAAAAAAATATTTGGATAATATAAGGTATTATTGTCTTATAATGCGTGAAAATTATATTAGAAATCATTTTGATGACATCAAAAAATATGGTAATGTCATTGAAAATCGTCTAGATGATGAAAATTGTACTCTGGATAGTGTGTTGAAGGATAATGCTCAGTTTTCTAAACTTGCCCAAAAAAGTAAGATGAATTACATACTTATTGACGATCCATATAAAATAGATATTGATTTATAATAATTATTGTTTATGCTATAAGAATCAAATTAATATTTATACTATTCTTAAATTTTTTATTGTTCTATTTTTAATGGTTTATTTAGTGAAGGTCATTTACTAAATTTTTGCTACTTGATATAATTATAGAAATGGTAGATAAATAGAACAAAAAATTAATGTATAGATGAAAGAAAATATTAGTTTAAGTGAATAAAGGAGTTAGACAATACTGGCTCATGATTGAAAATTTTAATAAGCACATTTTTTAAATAAGAGAGAAAAACTAAAAGAATAATTATGGATTAGATAAGGGGATGTGCCTGGTAATTACTTTGTAAAAATAATTCAGGTCTATTTAACTAGTTTGGGACAACAGATTTATTGTTATTTGATAGATTATAATATATTGATTTTATGTCTTACGGTAGTAATTAAGTAGAGGGATGGGAATATGAAAGTTAAGAAAACAAGACGGCAATTTTATGACTCGATTTATATTTTGGCAATTAAACACGGATTAATGCTAGCAATACCATTCCTCATTCTTGGCTCTTTTGCTTTGTTGTTTAATAGCTTTCCAATCCCCGATTATCAAGTCTTTTTAGCGGCTTTTCTAGATGGAGGCTTAAAAGACGGATTAAGCATTATTTATAACTGTTCCTTAGGTTCTATTGCGTTAATTTTAATTATTACTATCTCACTTTCATACGGAAAATTAAATGGTCAAGATGATGTCTTTTTTTATCCTATTACAGCAATAATTTCATACCTTTCTTTTTGTGGCGGATTGCATGAAAAGACATATATTTTTCAATCTGACTGGGTCTTTACGGCAATGTGCATAACCCTTTTAACTTGTGCGATGTTAAAAAAGGGAATGCACCTTGTAAATCATTTAGAAAAATTGTATACGGTAGGGACAAATTATATTTTTAATCGAGCAATACAAGGAATTTTCCCGATAGTCTTTATCATTATTATATTTACGAGTGCTGGGCAGATTATGAAAGGTTTATTAGGTGATATCAATATTGTTAATTTTGGCTCATATTTCTTTATATATTTGTTTAGCTGGTTTGGTAATGGAATTATTGGGACCTTGTTATATGTATTTTTTGTACATTTTTTATGGTTTTTTGGAATACATGGGACTAATACACTGGATATGGTTGCTAAGCAGTTGTTTGAGCCGGGAGTACAAATTAATCAAGCGTTAATACAAAATGGTCAATTACCAACAGAATTATTTTCAAAAACATTTCTAGATATATTTGTTTTTATTGGCGGTTGTGGAACAGCATTATGTTTAATTTTAGCAATCTTTATTGCTGCTAAAAAAAGTAATAATAAGAAACTTGCGAAGGTTGCAGGTATATCTGTTTTTTTCAACATTAATGAAATTGTTATTTTTGGTTTTCCTGTTATTTTTAATCCTATTATGCTGATTCCTTTTATTTTGATACCGTTAGTTTTAACAATAATCAGTAGTATTGCAATGTCAACTGGTATAGTTCCGTATATAAGTCAATCGGTTGAATGGACAGTTCCGATTATTTTAAGTGGATATCAGGCAACGGGATCTATCGCAGGTAGTTTTCTCCAAATATTTAATATTATTATCGGAACAATGCTTTATATTCCATTTGTAAAGTATAGTGAGCAGATCCAAAGTAAAGAATTTGAAGAATCTATTCTTGCCTTAGAAAATGATATGATTGAAGGAGAACAAAATGGTAGTATCCCCGTTTTTTTATCAGATCATTATCACTATCATTTTCCCGCCAAAACACTTGCTATGGATTTGCGTAATGCGATGTATTTACATCAGCTGCAATTATATTATCAGGTACAAATGACTGCGGAGGAACAAGTATATGGTGTAGAAGCGTTGTTGCGATGGAATCATCCAGTTTGTGGTTTTGTTGCACCTTCATTATTGATTTCTTTGGCTTACCAAGGTGGTTTTTTGAATGAACTAGGTTTATATATTATAGAAAAGGCTTGTCAAGATGCTGAGCAGATAGATAGATTAGCGATGAAGATGAATTTGTCAATCAATATTTCTCCAAAGCAGCTGGAGGATGCTGATTTTGTTTCTAACGTACTTAAAATTATTAATAAGTATCATTTGCAATATATAGAACTGGTTTTTGAGGTTACTGAACGAGCTTTATTGAATACTACTAATATTATTACAAAGCGCATATTAGAATTGCGAGATAGTGGGATTAAGTTGAGTATAGATGATTTTGGAATGGGACACAGTTCAATAACTTATTTGCAGGAAAATATATTTGATGAAGTTAAGTTGGATGGTAGTTTGGTACAGCATCTATTGGAAAATGACAGAACACGCGAAATTATTATGAGTATTACTCAAATAGCCAAGCGGTTAAATTTTAGTGTAGTTGCAGAATTTGTTGAAACAGAGGAACAGATTAATGTATTAAAAGAAGCTGGATGTAAGATTTATCAAGGCTACTATTATGCTAAGGCAGTACCATTAGATGAATTTTTACAATATTGTCTTATTACAAGGAATGGTATTATAAGATCGCCAATAAATGAGAAAGTTTAGTGTTCTGATAATAAAACTAAGGGGGTAAAATATGGATGATGAATTTATTAATATAACGACAGAAAATGTTTTTAATGAACACTTATGTTGTATTATACGGAGTAAAAAGTTTCATCCTGGAATAGATGCAAAGCGCCAATGGCTTTCAAAACGCTTAAATGAAGGACATGTTTTTAGAAAATTGAATGAAAGGGGTACTGTTTTTATTGAATATGCCCCATTGGAAAAAGCATGGGTTCCTATTGTTGGTGATAATTATTTCTACATATATTGCTTGTGGGTTATGGGAAGCTATAAAGGCAAAGGGTATGGTAAGTCACTGATGGATTATTGTTTGGCGGATGCTAAAGCAAAAGGAAAATCAGGTGTCTGTTTACTAGGTTCAAAAAAACAAAAACATTGGCTTACAGATCAGTCATTTGCTAAAAGTAATGGCTTTGAGGTCGTTGATACTACTGATGATGGATATGAACTATTAGCGTTGTCTTTTGATGGAACTTTCCCTCGATTTACTCAAAAGGCTAAAAAGCAAAAGATTGAAAATAAAGAACTAACTATTTATTATGATATGCAATGCCCTTTTGTTTATCAAAGTCTTGAAATAGTCAAACAGTATTGTGAGATTAATAATGTACCTATTCTGATGATTCAAGTTGATACTTTACAAAAAGCTAAAGATTTACCTTGTGTTTTTAATAATTGGGCAGTGTTTTATCATGGGGAATTTGAAACTGTGAATCTGCTAGATAAAAATACTCTTACAAGATTATTAAAAAAATAGAGATTATAAATATATAAAGATTGGAATTAAATGGCTGAATAAGCCATTTTTTTAATTTTTATTTTAAAAGTACTTTCAAAAACATTAAAAATAAGTTGGAATAAAAAATAAAAATGAAAGTAATTACTAAAGCAAGTGAATATATTGCTTAATAAAATAAAAGCCATTAAAGTTATAAACAAGGAGGAGAGATTTAATGAAGAGGATTCAAAATAGTTTGATCGTTTCATGTCAGGCATTAGAAGATGAACCGCTGCATTCATCATTGATCATGTCAAAAATGGCACTTGCTGCAAAGATGGGGGGAGCAAAAGGAATAAGAGCAAATAGTGTTCAAGATATCCATGAAATTAAAAAGGAAGTGGATTTGCCAATTATTGGTATCATCAAGAAAGATTATGAGGATACAGATATTTATATTACTACAACGATGAAAGAGGTGGATGCTCTAGTGGCAGAAGGGGTAGATATTATTGCGATGGATGCGACAATGCAGTTAAGACCTCATAATCAAACAATTACTGAATTTTTTAAGGAGGTAAAAGCAAAAAATCCTCATCAATTGTTTATGGCTGATTGCTCCACTGTGGAAGAGGCAATCCATGCTGATAATATTGGATTTGATTTTATTGGAACAACTTTAGTCGGATACACACCACAAAGCCAAAATAGTCGAATTGATGCTAATGATTTTAAAATTATTAGAGAGATAGTGAAGAATGTTAAGCATCCTGTGATTGGTGAGGGAAATATAGATACTCCTTCTAAAGTAAAAAGGGCATTAGAATTAGGTTGTTATAGTGTGGTTGTAGGATCAATGATTACAAGACCACAGTTAATTACAAAGAAATTTGTAGATGAGATTTCAAGATAAGGGAGGAAAGAGATTATGATGGATAAATTGTCTAATGTGTTATTGCCGATTGCTGAGAAACTTTCTAAAAATCGTTATTTGACAGCAATTAGGGATGGTTTTGTTTCAATCATGCCGCTAGTAATTACTGCGTCTTTATTTACATTGATCAATAGTGTATTTGTAGGTGAGGGGCATTACTTTGATCAATGGTTTGGAGCACCATGTAATGATTTTGCTAAAATCGGTAGTGTAATTAGTTCAGCCTCAATGTCAATTATGGCAATTTTGCTAGTTTTTACTACTGCTAAAGCTTTAGCTAATGAATATAAAATGGATACTTCGGTTGCTGGAGCAACAGCAGTTGTTTGCTTTTTATGTCTAACACCATTTGTAAGTGATGCAAAAATTGGTGAATATGTGACTACTTATTATTTAGGGGCAGCTGGGATGTTTACAGCATTTATTTCTGCCTTGATTTCAGTTGAATTAATGAGATTTTTGCTTGGGTTCAAAGCACTGGTTATTAAAATGCCGGAAAGTGTACCTACTGGAATTGCTAGATCATTTAATGCAATTATTCCTGTAGCTTTAACGGTTATTATTTTTGCAATCCTGAGAATTATAACCGATGCAATAGGGGCGCCGCTTAATGATTTGATTTTTAACTGGATTCAAACACCTTTTACTGCAATTGTTTCATCACCGGTCGGATTGATTGTTATTTATGTTTTGTATATGCTTTTATGGGGCTTTGGAATTCATTCGGCATATATTTTTAATCCAATCTTAGAACCAATCTATTTGGCAAGTCTAGCAATCAATGAAGCTGCTATTACAAGTGGAACAGCAGCTACCGAAATTATTACTAAACCATTTATTGATTCCGTTGCATTTATGGGTGGCGCTGGTAATATGTTAGCGCTTGTAATTGCTATTTTTATAGTTTCTAAAAGAGATGATTATAAGGTGATTGGAAAATTAGGTTTTGTACCAGCATTATTTAATATTTCAGAACCGCTGATGTTTGGATTACCTGTTGTTATGAATCCTATCTTGATCATTCCAATGATTTTAACAACTCTTGCTGGTTTAGGAATTGGAGCGTTAGCTACACAAATTGGTATTATGGCTCATACTTACGTATTGATCCCTTGGACGACACCACCAGTAATCAGTGCGTTTCTAGCTACTGGAGGAGATATTATGTCAGGGGTCATTGGTCTACTTATTTTGGTAGTATCTGTTCTTATCTATATCCCATTTGTAAAAGTTATGAATAAAGAAGGAATTGAGAGTATTGAAGAATAAAGTTATTGTTTTTGATCTAGACGGTACACTTTTAGGTGCCAATAATGAAATCATTGGAGGAACCGAGACATTGAATTGTCTTGATTCTCTCCAACAAATGGGATGGACATTAGCAATATGTACAGGTCGGTTAGATCATGATATTTTAAAAATAGAAGAACAATACAAACTTAAAATAGAGCATCGTATTTCTCAAAACGGTGCGGTTTGTATGAAAGGACAACAATTGATAGCTACCTTGATTGATAAACAAGAAGCTATAAATATCTATAAGGAGATTCAAAAAGAAGATATTCGAATCGAGTTAAATACAGTATCTAATCGTTATTGGAAAAGTGAAAGAGATCCAGCTTTCCCTAGTGAATTATATGATTCCCATATCATTTGTAAAGATTTTGATAAACTTATACTGTATCAGCCAGCAGTTTTGTTTCTTGTTATTGGTACTGAAGATAAACTTCGCTCAATAGAAACATATATAAATACAACATACCAAAAGACAAAAGCAGTGATGACTTCTTCAACATCTTTGGAAATCATGCATAAAGATGCCTCAAAAGGAAATGCCGTAAAAATGCTATATCCTAAAAGTGAAGTATATGCAATAGGCGATTCCCCAAATGACTTTGATATGTTTCCAATTGCTAAAAAGGGTTACTTGGTTGCAAATAAGCCTTGTCAATTTCCCTGTGCTCAAAAAGAAAGTATTTTAGAAGCGTTAAAAGATATAATAAAAATAAATAAAGAGGACAGATAAAATGAAAACATTATTTATTCCTTTAGATGAACGACCATGCAATTATAATTTTCCTTTAATGATTGCCCAGTCAAATCAACAAATCGAATTAGTTGAACCGGATAAAAGTTTTTTAGGTCATAAAAAGAAGCCGGCTCAGGTGGAATATTTTAAACAATTTATCGATGAAAATATTGAAGGATGTGATAATTGTATTATCTCGATAGATATGATCGTATATGGTGGATTGATTCCATCACGATTACACTATTTGAGTGAAACAGATGCGCTTCAACGTTTAGAACTAATTAAATATCTAAAACAGTTGAAACCTCAAATAAAAATATATGCTTATCATTGTATTATGCGTGCACCAAGTTATAATTCGAGTGAAGAAGAACCTGATTATTATGAAAGTTACGGCTTTGCTCTTTTTCGAAGAAAATATCTTCTTGATCTAAAAAAAAGACATGGGTTAAATCAAAAAGAAAAAGATGAACTTCTCGGTATTGATATTCCTCAGGAAATTATAACTGATTATGAGCAGCGTCGTTTGTTTAATACTAAGATTAATTTAAAGGTTATTGATTTTCTTGAAGCTGGCTATCTTGATTTTCTGGTTATTCCACAAGATGACTCGTCACCTTATGGATATACTGCAATATCCCAAAAAATCGTTATTAATGCTTTAAAGGAAAAAAGATTAGATCAGAAAGTAATGATCTATCCTGGAGCTGACGAAGTAGGTCTGTCATTATTAGCACGTGCTTATCATGAATACTATCATTTAGAACCAAAAGTTTATCCTTTTTACGCTTCGGTATTAGGACCAATGATTATTCCTAAATATGAAGATCGACCAATGTATGAAAGTCTAAAATCACATGTACGCGTATGTAAAGCTAAGCTGGTCAACAATCCTCAAGATGCTGATGTGGTTTTAGCGATAAATTCGCCAGGTAAGATCATGCAAGAAGCTTTTATTGATAAAAATGATTTAGATGTAACTTATACAAGTTATCGTTATTTATTGGCTTTTGCTGAACAAATTCAAGATTATATAAATAGTGGTTATCATGTGGCGTTATGCGACAGTGCTTTTAGTAATGGTGGTGATCTACAATTAATTGAATATTTAGATGAGCTAAATATTTTAGATCAATTAGTAAGCTATGCAGGATGGAATACAAATTGTAATTCCTTAGGAACAACTTTATCTCAAGCTTTTATTGGTCAGGAAAACGTAATTAATAATTTATGTTATCGTCTTATCGAAGATGTTTTTTATCAAGCAATAGTTAGAAAAGAAGTTGTCGAAAATGATTTACCACATAAAGGATTATCTTATTATGATTTTAAAGATCAACAAACGGATGTAGAGAATATTATTAAAAAGAAGTTACAGACTAATTTTGGACATCTTCATCTTAGTCAGCGCTATCCTTTTAATATAACAAAAATATATATGCCGTGGAAACGGATGTTTGAAATTGGAATGGAAATTAAGTTATAGGAAACGTAAGTTTCCTTTTTATGCTATAATCATTTGTATAGTAAAGGAGGGGTTAGGTGTTATCTTATAATAGAAGTGTGATTCCAATTATTGAATCAGCTTATGAAGAACTAACGAATGTGGAAAAAAATATTGCTAATTATTTCATTGATCAAGTTGAAGATGAAGATTTATCATCAAAAGCGGTTTCTCAAAGATTATATGTATCTGAAGCATCCTTATCACGGTTTGCTAAAAAGTTAGGGTTTAGTGGATATCGACAATTTCTATTTGCTTATCAAGATTCTCACCAATCAAGCCGGCATTTAGATTTATTAACTAAACAAGTTTTAAACTCTTATCAAAAAGTTTTAGAGAAAACTTATTCATTGATTGATAATGACCAAATGGTTAGAATAGCTAAGATGCTGGATGAATATAATCGAGTTTATATTTATGGAATTGGCTCATCGTCAGTTGTTGCAAGAGAATTTAAATTAAGGTTTATGAGATTAGGATTAGATGTTGATTATTTAGCAGAATCACATTCTATTCGGATGAATATTACCCGAGTAAATCAAGAATCATTAGTGATTGGAATCAGTGTAAGTGGAAAAACCGAAGAAGTTATAGAAGGATTACGAGAAGCAAAAGAAAAAGGAGCTAAAACAATTATGTTATCTGCTGCTCGGGTATATGAATATCGTTCTTATTATGATGAACTGATCTTGATTGGGGGGTTAAAAAATTTAGCTATTTCTGATAAAATCTCACCCCAAATTCCCGCCTTGATCGTGGTTGATATCTTATATTCACATTATCTTAATTATAACAATGATAATAAAAAAGAAAAGCTGCAAATGACATTAGAACATATTAATTATGAATTAGAAGAATAATCTAGTATATGGATATTGGTAAGCTCATATTAAAAAGCTAACAGAGTGCTGCTTTGTTAGCTTTCTTTGTGAATAATTAATTAAAATAGAACTTTTTGCAGTTCCTCTAAAAACATTTTAGCAGAACGGCTGAAAATTTGATATTTTTTCCAGACAAGATAAAATCCAGTTTCAAAATTTGGTTCTAATGGTCGGAAGCAGAGGTTACAATCACCGGTTGTATTAATTAATTTATCAAATGGAAAA
>ENA-OQJQ01000726-OQJQ01000726.1-human-gut-metagenome-genome-assembly--contig:-NODE-726-length-14193-cov-8.438793_pt1 | contig 14193 bp, 13 predicted proteins | sample MGYA00242609_ERZ504776 | MGnify/ENA primary metagenome ERZ504776 (study PRJEB26092, sample SAMD00036354) | human gut metagenome | host: Homo sapiens | study: EMG produced TPA metagenomics assembly of... | reverse complement strand
CTATCTGAAATTGATGATGGATGAAAAAGAAATTGCACACCTAAGCGAAGATGGGCAGTCTCTTTGCGCAAATGAGGGCGTGCCGCAGTACAGCCTCCCACTGAACCTTTTCATCGGTGACAAACGTGAAGTTCCATTGGTCGATGTGGTGGTTTGGGCAAAGAAACGAATCTTTCCGAAAAATCGGATGGATTGCAAAGAGATTCTGAAAATGATGGGACTGCCGGACTACAATGCATGGGAAATCGTCAAGCGCACCAACGCCTGCCTGATGGAAGACCCCTATTGGCTGCAATTCAGCGAAGATGAAACCTTTGAGGACACCACGCGCGGACGAGCCAGAAAAATCATGAATGAGAATCGGAAAAGCAGCTGATGCTAATTGATATCAACCTATATCAATTAGCAAGTACAACAAAGCCCACAGGTTGGATGGAATTCCAGCCTGTGGGCTTTGCTTTGCCATATTCGTGCAGTTTCTGCTCCGGTTCAGCGGCAGACCGGATCTGCGGCATCGTAAAGGGCTTGTGCCATGCGGCTGGCATCCTCCGGGGTCATCAGATCCTGCACCACATTGCGGACGGCAGTGCCCGCCGCAAATTCGTATTTCGGGATGGAGAACGGCATACAGAAAAGAGCAGCATATATCAACAGCCGCCCCTGCCAATATGCGAAAAATTTTTAATCGATTGCGCTTCCCTCGGTGGTTGGTTTTATGTCTGCGGTACGAATACCTTCTGCTAAAAAATATTACTGTAGCTATTGACAACCGCTCACCGGCTAATATATAATTAAATCGTATAAATTGCAAATTAACCATGCTGCCGGATTCGAGATTGATTTTATGAATCCTAAGGCAGTACCGCATAATTCCAGGCACAGCGCCTGACAAAACGTTGCTTCATCCGTCAGGCAAGAGTGGTGCGGTGTTTTATGAAAGAGCACGTAAATAAATTAAAATAGAAAAGAGGTAGCAACATGGAAAACTATGTCAGCATCAATCCGGATCGGTTGTGGGCGCGATTAAACGAGGTAGGGCATATTGGAAGTGATCCCAGAGGCGGAATCAGTCGTTTTGCTTGGGAACCCCCTTATAAGGAAGCCGTAATGCTCCTGATCCGGTGGATAAAGGAAGCGGGCCTGACGGCAAGGATCGATACCGTTGGAAATGTATTTGCCCGGCTGGAGGGCGATGATCCACATGCTCCGGCTGTGCTGAGCGGCTCTCATTTTGATACCGTACCTCAAGGAGGATGCTTTGATGGATTGGCTGGTGTAATGGGGGCATTGGAAGCGCTGGTTGCCATCAAACAATCCGGACTTCCGCACAAAAAGCCTTTGGAAATGGTGGCCTTTATCAATGAAGAAGCCAGCCAATTTTTGGGCGGAACATTCGGAAGCAAGGCGATATGCGGGATGCTTCCGGACGACTACGCTTTTCATCTGCGCAATCGACAGACAGGTCAGCTTCTCAGCGATGCCATGAGAGAATTCGGGATGGGGTTGGATCCAGAAAGGTTAACAGAGAGTAAAATAGACCCCCACGCCTATTGTGGTTTTTTGGAAATGCATATAGAGCAGGGGCGGTATCTGTTGGACGCAGACAAACCCTTCTCCATTGTCAGCTGTGTTGCAGGCATTAAACAGTTTTATCTCCACTTTCATGGAACAGCAGCGCATGCCGGTGGAATGGCGATGTCGGATCGTCATGACGCTTTGGCCGCAGCGGCGGCAGTAATTTCCGCTGTGGAAAATCTGGCAAAGGAATGCAGCAAAGACACTAGAGGTACGGTTGGATATATTTCCGTGTTACCTTGTGAACACAATATTATCCCGGAGGACGTGACGATTTCCGTGGATTTCCGTGAAACGGAGGACATGAAGTGGGAAAAGCTCTATACGGATCTGATTGAGGTCACGAAGCAGGAATGCGCAAAACGGGGTCTATCTTGGACTGTGGAAAAAACCTGCGACCTGAGACCGGCGCACTGCGCACCGGAACTGATCCATATTTTGGAAGAAGCAGCCGTCGGAACCGGGTTTGAGAAAGACCGAATGATCAGCTTCCCCGCACATGACTCTATGAATATGTCGAGAATTATGCCGATGGGGATGCTGTTTTTGCGAAGCTCAAATGGCGGGCTCAGCCATTGCCCTGAGGAGTATACAACCCGTGATGATCTGGTCATTGGCACACAGATATTGACAAACGCTCTGTTTATCGCGGCCAACCGAGAGAACTGAAAACAGAAAGGGACAGAAACCATGACAGCAGACTATTTGTTTATCCATGCGATTCTGATCACTATGCGTGGAAACGGCGTAGGTATTTTAGAAGATGGCGCTGTGGCTGTAACCGGAAACCGGATCAGCGCTGTCGGTGCTACGAAAGAGGTTCTTCAGGATTGGTCGGCGCATCGGGTGATTGACGCATCCGGAAAAGTGGTGATGCCCGGCCTCATCGATGCGCATATCCATACGGGAGATGGCTTGGTTCGCGGTGTGTCTCAGGATCTGAACAACTGGATGCAGCATGGGCTTTGGCCGTTTGAACAGGAATTGCGGAAGGATGTTGATGCAGTATGCAAAGGTTCCTTGATGAATATTGTAGAGGCACTCAAGGCGGGCACTACGACCTTCTGCGATTTTGATACTCCTATGACGCAGATCGTCCAAAACCATGTCAAGGTTGGAACACGAGCCAGAGTTGCCGAGCTTATCAGTGAGCTGCCAGGGGAAAATAAGACGGCTGTGGGTGAGCTGTACACCTTTGACCCGGCTCAGGGCAACCGAAAATTTCTCAGAAATCTGGATCTGATCCAGAAATGGAACGACCGTGAAAACGGCCGGATCACCTGTATGCTGGGACCGCAAGGCCCCGATATGTGCAGCAAGGAACTGCTTTTGGAGATACAAGAGGCTGCATTCAGGCTGGATACCGGTATCCACATGCATGTTTCTCAGGGTGATAGAGAGATCAACCAAATGATGAAGCGTTACGGAAAGCGTTCGATCCCTTTCCTGGACGAAATCGGATATCTGAATCACAGATTAATGGCAGTCCATCTGACAGAGGCAACCAAAGAGGAAACTCAGCTGCTTGCATCCAAGGGAGCAGGAATGATTTTATGCAGTGGGAGCATTGCAATTATTGATGGCATTATTCCACCGGCTGCAGAATTTTTGGAGGTCAGTGACAGATTGGCACTTGGTTCTGATCAAGCCCCCGGAAACAATTGCAATAATATGTTCAATGAAATGAAGTTTACGGCCATACTGAATAAGTGTAAGTTCAAAGATCCCTCGGTGTTCCCGGCAGGGAAGGTTTTGAGAATGGCGACCATTGAAGCAGCAAAGGCGATTGGTCTTGGAAACGAAATCGGTTCCATTGATGTCGGAAAAAAAGCAGACCTTCTGATGATCGATATGACTCAGCCGTGTCTGTCACCCATCATTCTCCACCCGGTACGCAATGTAGTTCCCAATTTGGTTTATTCTGCCAAGGGAAGTGAAGTGGAGCTGGTAATGGTAGACGGTAATATCCTTATTGAGAACTTCCAAGTCCTTACCGTAGACGAAAAGCAGGTCGTTCGGGATGCACAGGCGGCAGTGGAACGAGTCTGCAAAGCAGCAGAACTCCCTTTTTCTAAAATCCCCGAATCCAGACTGCACCGCATGATGCAGAATGATGAACTGTGAGGTATCCAGGTATGAAATATGATCTTGTCATTTACAATGCAAAAATTGTGACAGAGGAAGAGGTCTTTCTGGGATATATCTGTGTTTCTGACGGAAAAATTGCAGCCATGGGCTCCGATGCTCCGGTTTATGAGGCGGCACAGTCGCTGGATGCCAAAGGGATGCTGCTGCTTCCGGGAGCAATCGATACTCATCCGCATTTTTTTGAGCCCGGAGCAGAGGCGCGGGAGGATCTGGAACACGGAACCCAGGCCGCTGCCTCAGGCGGGTTTACGACGATATTGGATATGCCTAACACCCCCGAACACCCTGTACTTGATTTGGAGGCATTTGCGCTAAAACAGGAAAGGGCTGAACGAAAGGCGTTGATCGATTATGCATTCTGGGGTGCCGCAACGCCGAAAAATATAGAGCAGTTTGTTCCGCTGCACAAGCAAGGATGTGTAGGTTTCAAGGCATTTACTGTTTACGCCGGTTCCAACTACCCCTTTTCTGATGAGTATAGCCAGCTGAAGGAGATGGAAAAAGTCGCATCCTTCCATGGTATTTTTGGGGCTCACGCTGAAGACCGGACACTGGTCAACGGTTTTTCAAATGAGCACAAGGAGGAGCCTTGGTCTCTGGCAGTTCACGATGCAAGCCGTCCCTGGATTGCGGAGCTGACCGCAATCAATACCTTACTGCTTTATGCAGAAAAGACAGGATGCAAGCTGCATATCTGCCACATGTCCATTCCGGAAGGTGCTGAGCGAATCGCCTCTGCGCGCCGAATGGGCGTAGATGTGACTGTGGAAACCTGTGCTCACTATCTAACTCTGAATTATCAGGATCAGGCTTATCTGGGAACATTCGCTATGATCAATCCGCCTCTGAGAAGTCGAGACAGGATGGAACGCCTGTGGAAATATGTACTGGACGGAACCATCGACTACCTCGGAACAGATCACGCACCCTACCTGCTATCGGACAAGCTCCCACCGGATGGAGATTTGCGGAAGGCTGCCTGCGGTGCGCCCGAAATTGATGTTGCCATTCCTTTGATTCTGGAGGAAGGTGTCCGCAACAGAAAGATGCCGCTGCAGCGCTTTGCTGCATTTACATCAACAAATGCAGCAAAAAGATTTGGGTTGTATCCTCGAAAAGGTATTCTGGCTGTGGGGGCCGATGCGGACTTTTATTTGGTTGATATGGACACGAATTGGACCTATTCCCGCAAGAACAGCTTTTCTGCCAGTAAGCTCGATAAATTCGCGCACGAGGGCAGGACTTTTCACTGCCGAATCGTCTCCACATGGGTTCGGGGCAATGCGGTTTATCGCGATGGTGTTATCAAGCAGAAGCCCGGCTATGGTCGGATGATACGTCCTGAATGGGATTCCCAAAAGGAAAAGGGATAAGCAACTGTCACACAATTCCCGTCTGATGCCTTAAGCGCCGCTCCGGCAGAGCCTGCGCAGTTTTGTCATAAGAAAAATGGGTGAACCACAGCCGTGAAGCCTGTGGTTCACCCATTTTGTTTGTATCTTTTCTTTTACGAGGAAACGCACTGGCCGGACGTACCGGGCGCGGGGCCGGTAGATTCCCGAACAATCAGCTGCGGCTCGCTAGCAAGTTTGAGAACGTCCGAATCACCCGTTGCCTTCAGCACCATATCAACAGCCAGTTCACAAAGTGCCTCGGTACAATAAGATACTGTAGTGATTTTGGGACGAGTCATAGTAGTCAGGTAGATATTATCAAAGCCGCAGATCGAAACGTCCTGAGGGACACGCTTATCCTCACTGTTCAGGACGCAGGAAAGCGCGCCGAATGCTACAAGGTCGTTTACGCCGATAACAGCTGTAATATCCTTACGTTTCAGCAGCTGCTCCATTATGGAATATCCGGCTTCCGCTTCGGACTGCCCGGAATCGCCCAACGGAGCAGTAAAAACCTGAAGCGTTTCCGGCGGCAGACCCGCATCGCGAATGGCACTTCTGATACCCTCCAGACGTTTCGTACGGGTCAGGGAGACCGAAGAAACAGAGCTCATCAGGAAAGCGATACTCTTGTGTCCCAGATCCAAAAGATACTTTGCCACCAGATACCCACATCGAAACCCATTCAGGCTGATTGTGTTTAACGGAATATCGTCCGATTTCTCACTTAGTAGAACTACCGGGATGGTATGCGAAAGCTGGACAACACGTTTCATCCAATTGGGGGTAAACAGATAGATGACACCATCCATGTGCTTTTCCTCACACAAGTCCAGATAGGCCTTTTCACGTTCCGGATTGCGGTAAGTACAGCATAGGATCACGCTGTATCCAAGACGGGCAGTGTATTTTTCGATATACTGCATCAGCATGGGGTAATAAGGATTGTCCATCGTTGGAAGAAATACGCCCAACAGCTTGGATTGGCTGGTTTTAAGCCCTCTGGCAAAGGAATTTGGAATATACTGAAGTTGATTTGCTGCGTCCAGCACTTTTTTTCGGGTCTCTTCGGATAAAGACACATTGGGGGTATTGTTCATTACAAAGGAAACGGTTGTTTGGGATACGCCTGCAAGCTTGGCGACATCCTTGGATGTAGCTCTTTTCATAAAACACGGCTCTCCAACTGTTTATTAATAGATTACTTAACCAGTATACTCGATATTTCGCGATTTTGCAAGTGTAAATTCGGTAATATAATTTGTTTTCCAAGATATTGTCTGATCGGTGGAGCCGCTCCACCCCATGGGCGGCATCGCATATTTTTAGGCGACGATGCACTCTGGCCGCCAAACAAACTGCACACACCACACTGTGCTATATTGCCGAGCATCCTTGCGGCTGAGTATTCGCTGTAGGATTAAATATCTTTCCAAAAAAAAAAAAACTAATCCTCCAGAACATTTTACTATTGACAACGCAAAAAAAGCACTATATAATTAAAGCACGATTAAGACGTATTACCCAAAATTTAATAACAAGGAGAAAAAGATTATGAACCTGAACAATTACGTAGCAGTAATCACTGGTGGTGCCAGCGGCATCGGCGAAGCAACGGTACGGCTCTTTATCGAGCGCGGCGCCAAAGTGGTCATTGTTGATCTCAACGAGGAACGGGGCAGCGCCTTAGAAGCTGAGCTTGGAGAACGCGCTTGGTTCTACAAAGCAGATGTCAGCGATTCCGCGCAGGTGCAGGCGATGTTTCAGGCAATAGAGGAAAAGTATGGCGTGGTCGATGTGCTGTACAACAATGCCGCCTACTCTCTGAGCAAAACGCTTTGGGATACCACTGAAGAAGACTGGGATCGCGTAATGAGAGTCAACCTGAAGGGGTATTTCCTGTGTGCAAAATATGCCCTGCCTCTTATGAAAAAGAGCAGCCACGGCTCCATTATCTGCACCGGCAGTGAACTGGGCGTGGTTGGCTGCGTGGAGAGCCTCGCATACAATACCTCCAAGGGTGGGATCATTCAATTTGCAAAGAGCCTGGCTTTGGAGCTGGCTCCCTTCGGTATCCGCGTCAACGTGGTCTGCCCCTCCGGCACGGAAACACCCGCATTTATCAAGGATATGTCCCGAACCGGCAATTATGAGGCGGAGGTTGCCCGTCTGATTTCCAGCTATCCCCTGAAACGCCTCGGTCAGCCCATCGATATGGCTTACGCTGTGGCATTCTTTGCAAGCGAGGAATCTTCTTTTATTACCGGAACCCATCTGATGGTCGATGGCGGCTACACCGCTCAATAAAAATGTAACGGCTGCAAAAGCAGAGTAAATGAAAGGAGAAACCCTATGGAAACAAGGAATGAAACGATTCACGAACAGGGAAAGCTGAAGCGGAAGCTGGGGCTTGGCGCCGCCTTGGCAGTGGCTGTCGGCACAACGGTTGGTTCCGGTATTTTCTCGTCGCTGGCGGAAGTGGCTGGTGCATCCGGTTCTGCGTTGATGATGATTGCCAGCTTTGTTATCGGTGGTCTGATCATGATCCCCCAGAATCTTCTCTATGCGGAGCTTGCATCAGCATATCCGGAAGATGGCGGTCAATATACATGGCTGAAAGAAGCAGGCTGGCGTCCTGTGGCCTTCCTGAACGGCTGGCTGGCCTTCTGGGCAACCGATCCTTCAACCTGCTCTGTCATGTCCTTGGCAATCGCCAGCTATCTTGCTTTCTTCATTCCTGCACTGACAGGAATCGGCATTAAAGTCGTAGCAATCCTGCTGATTATTGGTTTCACCACGCTGCATTATCGCTCCGTAGAAGCCGGCGCACGGTTTCAGGCTTTTATTACCAGTCTGAAGCTGCTGCCCTTCTTCCTGCTGGTTGGCGTTGGCCTGTTCTACATGAACACTGAGTTGATTTCTGTGCCCGCTGCTGCAGGCGCTCCTGTAGGAATTGCCGCCTTGCTCGCCGGCGTATCTGCAACCACATGGTCTTACGATGGCGCAATAGGCGCTTGCTATATGGCAGGCGAAGTAAAAGATCCCGACAAGACCATGCCAAAGGTAATGATCTACTGCATTGCAATTGTCATTCTTCTGTACGCCGGTCTTTCTACCATTGCAGCAGGCCTGATCCCTCTGGGAGAGCTTGCGGCCTCCGATGCTCCTATTGCGCTTGCATTCTCAAAAATCCCTGTAATCGGTTCCACTGCAGGCATCATCACCGCGCTGATGGCAATCGTTGTAATTACGGGATCGGTTTCCGGTGCAACGATGTACCAGCCTCGTCTGGAGTACGCAATGGCAAAGGACGGATTATGGTACAGCCGTTTTGCGGAAGTACATCCCAAATACAATACGCCTTCCTTTGCACTGATGGCTCAGGCTATTTACGCAATCATTCTGGTTTGCGTTTCCGGCATCAACGATCTTCTGGGCTATTTCACATTTATTTGTCTGGTGAAAAACATGCTGGTGTTCTGCACCATGTTTGTTCACCGCAAAAAGGCTGACTATAACCCCGGCTGGAAATGCCCGGCGTGGAAAATTATGACGGTTATTGCAATTTTTGCAAACGGCATCCTTCTGGTTTCCACGTTCATGTGGGCACCTACTGCAGCCTTGATTGCCAGTGGCGTTGCACTTGTTACCGGTCTGCCTGCCTACTATTTCTTCGATAAGAAAAACAGAACCGCAGCTGACGGAAACTAATTTACAAAAGATCTTAAAGGCTGCTGCACGCTTGTACAGCAGCCTTTTCTCAAAGAACAGGAGATAATCTTATGGAAATGAAAAAAATCTCAACGTCCAAAGCTGCACAGCCCGGCGGCTGGTATTCCCAAGCATTTCGAATCGGAGATCTCATTTATACAGCAGGTATAACAGGTGTGGATCCGGAAACAGGGAAACTGGCAGCTCCCGATGATATTGTTTCTCAGACACATCAGATTATGAAGAACATGAAAGCAATTCTGGAGGAAGCCGGATCTGATATGGATCATGTTTTTAAGACCTTAGTCTTTGTGGCAGATATTGATCAGTTCGCTTTGTTTAATGAAACCTACCGGCAGTATTTTCCGGAGGATCCGCCGGCAAGAAGCACGATGCAGGTGGGCAAATTCAATGGGGGAATGACGATCGAGATTGAGGCCATTGCTGTTGTAAAATAAATGATCTGGCCCCAGTTTTCCGGACACCGGTTCAAAATTGAATCATTAACTTTTCATCATGGATGCTTCCCTGAATTTTACGGGAGGCATCCATTTTGTTTTCGCTTGGATTCTGCATTAGAATAGTCGATATCATCAGCAATCACTTCGGAGAACACTTCAAAGGAAGGATAATCTTTCTCAAAATCACAGAATATTTTGTTTTTTCAATCTATCAAAAAAGGTCTCCATCATACAGTTGCCGCAGCAGCCACCTTATCCTGCGGCGCTGTTCACGCCGTTTCCTCGCTATATTGCCGAAAGCAAGGGGGTTTATTCCAAAGCCTGCGAACGTGTTGAGAAAAATGCTTTAATCTCAGGCTATACGGATGTAACGCCTTTTTGTCCTGCTTCTGCAACGCTGCGTATGCCACCATTCGAACATTTGCAATGAAATTCCATGAAATGGGACTGTTGGCTGCACGAAAGGCTGGAAATCGGGTATTCTACAAGGTCCATTGATTATCATAAACGAACGGGACTGCTCCACAAGATTTTGTGTGAGGCAGTCTTGTTTGCTTAGATGTCCGCCATCAGAAAGTCCGCAATGCCAAAGGGCAGATCATCGACTACGATTATCAGGTCTATGAATCGCCTGTCGAGGACGCGCCTGCCGTTCCCGGCAAGGAAGGTGAGCAGTCGGACCCGTCCGCATCCAAAAGTCCGAAAAGCCGCATGAAACCTTGTTCTTCACCATTTTTGGATTTTCCAAATTTGGCTGAACCCAATTTGGAAAAGGCAACGCAACAAAATACTAAAAGACAAAGTACTAATCTATCAGGGCTGACGGATGAATCCGCAGATTTTGACCAGATGGAAGCACAGGTGCGGGAGGAATTCCGGGAGCGGCTGGAGATCGACACCCTTGCCCAGCGGTACGACCCCGACAAGCTGGAGGAGTTGTTGGACAACATTGTGGAGATGTACTGCTGTCCACGACAGACCCAGTACGTCGGCAAGCAGCCGCAGACCACCAAGGCCATCCGGCTGCGGCTGGACAAGCTAACCAGCCAGCACGTTGAGTACATCTTCGATGTGATGTCCAACACAACCCAGCCCATCAAGAATATCATGGCCTATCTGCGCACCACCATCCTGAACGCCCCCACCACGATGGAGCACTACTATCAGGCGCAGGGCAACTGGCTGACCGCACAGAGCCGGAAGAAGTGAACGCCGTTTTCCACGAAGAACGCAACACCTGTTGAAAATGCAAAGGAGAATTTCCATGAAGAACACGAACACCGTCCGCACCGAGATTCATTATGCACAGGTCGGGGAGTATCAGCTGCCACTGCTCACCCTGTCGAAAACCGATGAAGCTGAACCGCTGGGCAAGCATGGCCGGATGCGGCTGGCCTACCTCAAAACCCAGCGTCCCGTGCTGTACAACCAGATGCTGATGAACGGTACGCTCTTGCCGCATTTGCAGGAAGTCCAGAAAGCGGCCTGCGCGTATCTGGAACGCACGGTGGTGGGTCTGTTAGACCAGTACCCTGCACCAAACAAAGAGCGCGCACAGCTCTCTTGGGTGGCGCACATGAACGGGCTGAAAGCACAGGCGGAGGAAATGGTGTTGAGGGAAATCGTGTATGCAGAATGATCTCCGATAGCATCCGAACGGCATCAAAAGCCGATATTTTAGATTTTATTCTTGATTTTTGCAGAATATTTGCAAATTCCAAAATCAAAATTTGACTTTCCGCCCAGAATAGAGTACACTAGATTCAGAAAATCATCTGGGAGGAATCGCGATGCTGCTTCAATTTTCAGTCACTAACCACCGCTCCATCAAGGACACGGCTATTATCAGCTTGAAAGCATCTACGGATAAAAGTCTGTCCGATTGCCTGATTTCGCCGGACGAGAAGAAACAGCTTGTGCCTGTGCTGGCACTGTACGGTGCAAATGCAGCCGGAAAGAGCAATGTTCTCCATGCCCTCCTGCTCATGCGGGAAATGGTCTGTGGCCGATATGCCAAGCTGTTGAAAGGCGAGTCCCTTCCTCAGGAGCCATTTGCTTTCACCGACCAGCCCACACAGCCGACCAGCTTTGAAGTCATCTATTTTTATGGCGGCATCAAGTATGCCTATGGGTTCTCGTTTGACAAGTCCAAAGTTTTGACCGAATATCTCTATCACTGGCCGAATGGCCGGGAAGCATTGATTTTTTCAAGAGAAAACAATGGCTATCAGTTCCGCGAGAATATTCAAGAGCAGTTCACGCTTGCTGGACGAACTGCCGAAAATCGCCTTTATCTGTCCAGCTCGAACGAGTGGAATTGTCCGCAGACCGAAAAAGCGTATCTGTGGTTCTTTGAAAAGCTGACAGGCTTTATGGGAATCGAAATGCGGCTGGATGCTACATTGTCTGCCATCCGGCAGGGCGACTCTGAAAAGAGCCGTATCCTGCATGAAATGCTGTATGCAGACCTCGGTATCAAGGACATCCGCATTACTGGCTCTAAGGAGGAACCTATCATTTCTGCACTGCACACCCTCGACACTGAAGATGGCTCATCAAAGGGCTTCTGGCTCCCGTTGGGGCAGGAATCCGTTGGAACGCAACGGTTCTTCTCTCGCATCGGTATGTGGCTTGCTGCTTTGGAATCCGGCTCTGTTCTGGTAGTGGACGAGATAGAATCCAGTATGCACCCGCTCCTGACCCGGCATCTAATCGAGATGGTGCAGGATGCCGCTATCAATACGAACCATGCACAACTCATCTTCACCACACATGATACCGGGCTTCTTGACCTGAACTTACTGCGACGCGATCAGATTTGGTTTGCGGAAAAGGATGAAAAGACCATGCAGACCGATATTTATGCTCTGACGGAGTTCTCTCCCCGGAAAAGCGAGAACATCTCCAAAGGGTATCTGCAAGGCCGCTACGGTGCGATTCCGTTCATTGGAGGGAATGCAGCATGGGCAGAATAAAAGAAATCAGCCGCAGGTCTGTCCACGCCAGAAAGCGCAACCCAGTGGTGTATCTTATCTGCGAGGGTAGCGAAACGGAAATTCGGTATTTCAAGCGGTTTCGCAGCCGGGGCTGTAACATTGACATCATCCCGATTTCTTCGCAGTATATGGAGTGCTGAAAAAGCGTTTTGCAAAAACGCGCAGCCTGCATCGGTACGGTGCAGATCTGAAAGGGTTTGGGATTTCCCAACAAGCATTTTGCAACGCAAAATGGTCTTTGTATATACGAAGACACTGCTTGCCACTGCTATGAACGCCTTTTGAATTGCAAAATGATTTTTCAGTTGCTATACTGGGCTTATCAAAGTTTTTTCGGGAGGACACCGCAGTGATCGCACAGACAATGCAAATCGGAAACAGACCTTGCCGCATTTACGGCGAAGCCCATGCAGAATACCTGCTGCTCCAAATGACAGGCGAACATGAGTTGCAGAGCATAGACCATGAAGTGGCTGCTATTGCACAAAGCAGCCGGAATTTTCTGTTTGCGGCCATTCCAGTGGAAAGCTGGAACGATGCACTTTCTCCGTGGGAAGCCCCTGCTGTGTGGGGAAAGCAAGGGTTCGGCGGCAAAGCCGGGGAGACATTGTGCCTCCTGACAGAGCAGATCATTCCGTCACTGAAACAACAGTTTGATCTCCCGGAAAACGTCAAAATCATTCTGGGCGGCTACTCGCTGGCCGGATTGTTCGCCCTGTGGGCATCCACGCAGACAAATCTGTTCTATGGTGTCGCTGCCGCTTCGCCTTCCGTATGGTTTCCGGGATGGATGGAATTTGAACAGCAGCACCCCATTCAGGCACAGCGCATTTATCTGAGCCTTGGCGACCGGGAAGAGCGCACAAGGAACGCAACTATGGCTGCTGTGGGCGATAACATTCGTGCCCTGCACCGTGAACTTGCCGGACGTAGCAAAGACTGCACCCTCGAATGGAACAACGGCGGGCATTTCAAAGACGCCGACTTACGCACGGCGAAAGCCTTTCGGTGGGTGATGGAGGAAAGCCGATGAATATTTTGATCGATGCAGACGGCTGCCCGGTCGTCGATCTGACGTTGCAGATTGCAAAGCGGTTCGGCATCTCGGTCATCATCCTGTGCGACACCGCCCACCAAATCGAGCGAGAAGGTGCGTAGACGTTGGTGTTCGACAAAGGAGCTGACAGCGTGGACTTTGCCCTCGTCAACCGGGTAAAACCGGGAGATGTGGTTGTGACGCAGGACTACGGGCTGGCGAGTATGTGCCTTGCCAAGTGCGCCCGGGTGTTGAACCAGAACGGTTTGGAATACACCGCCGATAACATAGATGCTCTCATGCTGCGGCGTTATGAAAACAAAAAGCTCCTCCGTGCCGGAAAGCACCCCAAGGGGAGCCCAAAGCGGACGAAGGAGCAGGTTGCCAAGTTTGCGGATACGCTTGAGAAGATTCTGAGCAAAAATTATTGATACATACTTTTTGAAGGCTGGAGAAATCCAGCCTTCTTTTTTGGCGAATATCGATTTGAATGATTACATCTTGGTTACAGGTTATAAGTTGTGGGTGCAGAATGGCCTTTCCCGTCGGCTACCTATTGAGGGCATCTTTTTTCAAGACCACTTTCAACTTCAGGCACTGCCATTGTTGCCAAGTTCCGCCCTCCATCGGTCGCCCCGTAGACCGACGTTATTTTAACCGAGTAGCCATCTCAACTATATTTTTCAAGAACTTTTCAACAAATTTCTTTTTCAGGTTATATTTTGGCCTTTTTCGTCGGCTACCAATTAGAGGGACAATTTTTCGGAAGCCCTAAATTCTGAAGATTTTCTATATAACTCCGTTCTTTGAAAACAGAATAGTTCAATCGTCCGGTACTTCACAAAAGGTACTTCTGTAACTCGCAGCCCGGT
>ENA-OQJQ01000703-OQJQ01000703.1-human-gut-metagenome-genome-assembly--contig:-NODE-703-length-14606-cov-6.106270_pt1 | contig 14606 bp, 13 predicted proteins | sample MGYA00242609_ERZ504776 | MGnify/ENA primary metagenome ERZ504776 (study PRJEB26092, sample SAMD00036354) | human gut metagenome | host: Homo sapiens | study: EMG produced TPA metagenomics assembly of... | reverse complement strand
AAAAAGCTGTCCGGTATGACCGGTACCGCCAAGACAGAAGCCACCGAGTTCACCGAGATCTACGGCCTGAACATCGTCACCGTGCCCACCAACCGCCCCAACATCCGCAAGGATTACCCGGACGCGGTCTACAAGACCGTCAATGGCAAGTACAAGGCTGTCATTGAGCAGGTGCTGGAATGCCACAAGAACGGCCAGCCTGTTCTGGTGGGTACCGTCAGCGTGGAAAAGAGCGAGACGCTGGCCAAAATGCTGCAGAAGTACACCCGCGATTTCAATGTCCTGAACGCCAAGAACCACGAGCGTGAAGCTGAGATCGTGGCGCAGGCCGGCAAAAAGGGTGCCATCACCATTGCCACCAACATGGCAGGCCGTGGTACTGATATCATGCTGGGCGGCAACGCCGAGTTCATGGCCAAGGCCCAGATGCGCAGGGAACACTTCTGTGAGAACCTGCTCGACCCCGAAAAGCCGCAGGATGCCGACCCGAATGCGGTGGAGCTCCTGCTGACTGAAGCCGACGGCCACGGCGACACCAACGATGAAAAGATCCTGGCGGTGCGGAAACGGTTTGAGGAGCTGTATGCCCAGTACAAGCCGGCCATCAGCGCCGAGGCAGAGGAAGTGCGCAAGGCCGGCGGTCTGTTCATCATCGGTACGGAGCGGCACGAGAGCCGCCGCATCGATAACCAGCTGCGCGGCCGTGCAGGCCGTCAGGGCGACCCCGGCGCGTCCCGATTCTACCTGAGCCTGGAAGATGACCTGATGCGCCTGTTCGGTGGTGACCGCGTTTCCAGCCTGATGGATACCCTCAAGCTGGACGAGGATACCCCCATTGAGAACCGGATGATCACCAGCACATTGGAAAGCGCCCAGAAGAAGCTGGAAGGCCGGAACTTTGAGATCCGTAAGAACGTGCTGAAGTACGACGACGTGATGAACCAGCAGCGCGAGATCATCTATGGCCAACGCCGCAAGGTGCTGGACGGTGAGGATATCAGCACCGAGATGCACAACATGCTGCGGGAGAACATTGATTCCAGCTGCAAGCAGTTCCTGGCCGGAGATGTGAAGGACGAGTGGGACTTTGGTGCCCTGCGCCGCCACTATCAGGGCTGGCTGACCACCGATGCCGACTTCCACTACACTGTGGCCGATTACGACAGCCTCTCCCAGAAGGGCATCGCCGATCTGCTCTACGACCGCGGAATGCAGATCCTGCAGGCCAAGGAGGTGCGGTACGGCGCACCGGTCATGCGTGAGCTGGAGCGCATCTGCCTGCTCAAGTGCGTGGACCGGATGTGGATGGATCACATCGACAACATGGACCAGCTGCGGCAGGGCATCGCTCTCCGTGGTTACGGCCAGAAGGACCCCGTGGTGGAGTACCGCATCGAGGGCTTTGATATGTTCGACCAGATGGTGGATTCCATCCGGGAGGCCAGCATCAAGATGCTGCTGACCATCGAGGTGCGGCAGGCCGGTGCAGCCCCCAAACGGGAGCAGGTGGCCAAGCCCACCGGCGAGGGCTTTGTGCCCGGCAACGGCGCGCCCGGTGCCAAGGGTGCCCCCAAGGGCCAGCCTGTCCGGGTCATCAAGATCGGCCGCAATGACCCGTGCCCCTGCGGCAGCGGCCTCAAGTGGAAAAAGTGCACCTGCGCCCAGTATCACCCCGAAGGGAGCACCGGCGGGGAAAACTGAGCGACCTTAAAATCAAATAGAACGGGAGCTGACTGATATGTTGACTGCAAAAGAACTGCTGGGCCGTGCCCAGGCGCTGGAACCCCAGCTGGTGGAGTGGCGGCGCACCCTGCACCGTCACCCGGAGGTGGGCTTTGATCTGACCCAGACCAAGGCACTGGTGAAAAAGGCCCTGACCGAGATGGGCTACGAGCCCAAGGATTGCGGCAAGGCCGGTGTCATTGCGCTGGCAGGCGGCAAAAAGCCCGGCAAGACCATCCTGCTGCGGGGCGATATGGATGCCCTGCCCATTCAGGAGGAATCCGGCGTGGATTACGCTTCCGAGGTGCCGGGCAAGATGCACGGCTGCGGCCACGATATGCACACGGCAATGATGCTGGGTGCTGCCCAGCTGCTCAAGGAGCACGAGGATGAGATCGAGGGCACCGTCAAGCTGGAGTTCCAGCCCGCCGAGGAGATCTTCCAGGGCTCCCCCGATATGATCGCCAACGGCCTGCTGGAAAACCCCAGCGTGGATGCGGCAGTCATGTTCCATGTGCTGGGCGGAATGCCCATCCCCGCCGGTGTGGTGCTGGTGCCTGCCTGCGGCGGTATCACCATGGCAAGCTGTGAGCAGTATCACATCATCGTCCACGGCAAGGGCGGCCACGGCTCCATGCCGGAAAAGTGCATCGACCCCATCACGGCGGCGGCACACATCCACATTGCCCTGCAGGAGATCAACAGCCGGGAGCTGGATGCCCACAGCTTTGGCGTGTTCACCACCGGCCGCTTCCAGGCAGGCGCGGCCTCCAATGTCATCCCGGACAGCGCCGAGATGTGGGGCACCATCCGCACCACCGACCCCGAGGGTGCGGTGACGGAGCTGCTGCACAAGCGGATGACCGAGATCGTGCAGGGGGTGGCCACGGCCTACCGCTGCACCGCCGAGATCACCTTCAGTGATTACTGCCCCTGCATGGTGGTGGACAAGGAGCTTGCCGGCAACGCCCTGACCTATATGGGGGAGCTGCTGGGCAAGGGTGCAATGGATATGACCCCGATGACCGGCGGCAAGCCCGGCGGCGGCAGCGAGGATTTCGCGTTCGTCAGCCATGAGGTGCCCACCGTGAGCATGTTCCTGACGGCGGGCAACGCCAACGAGGGCTACAACTACGGCCAGCATCACCCCAAGGTGAAGTTTGATGACAGTGTCCTCTTTGAGGGCAGCGCGGCATACACCTATATGGCTCTGCGCTGGCTGCAGGAGCACAAGTGATCGGATAAAAACGAAGACCTCCTCTGGAAACAGCCAGAGGAGGTCTTTCTATATTATGGGCAAAAAGGCCGAGCAACGGAAAAGCCTTTGCCTTATGAATCTGTCTTGTCTGCCTGCTCGATCAGGCTTCCAGGAACACTTTGCGCAGGGAGGTGTTGGTCTCCACGATCTTCACCAGCAGCACGCCCAGCACGGTGCAGCTGATGAGCTCACCGATGCCGACGGAGATTCCGTTGGTGATGCAGGCCAGCCACAGCGGAGCAGAGGAAGAAGGATCGGGGAACATGACGGCGATCTCAATGCCGATGATGACAGCATTGAAGAGCACGGGCGGCAGGGAAGGCACGATGGCCAGACCCTTGAAGCGGACGTTCCGCAGTTTGTAAGTCACAACACAGGCCAGCAGGGTGGCCAGGGTGCCAAAGATAACATCCACGATGGTGGAGCCCAGCAGGTTTGCCAGGAAGCAGCCCAGCACCACGCCCACGATGTACTCGGCACCGAACACGGGCAGCAGGCAGAGGGCCTCGGCAACACGCACCTGCACCGCACCGTAGGAGAACGGCTGCAGCGCCATGCAGAGCACCACATAGAGAGCTGCGACCACAGCGCAGCGGGCCAGTTTGCGGACAGTGAAATTCTGATTCATAACAATACTCCGGCGGATGAATTTTGACCGCACAGGGACCGCCAGCCCTATGGGTTTGGCCCGGCATGGTTCGAGACACGCCGGGGAGCCTAAAATCCTAAGTTGCTCTTTCAGGTTGCCGCGCAAAAGCACAGCAAAAGGGAGTATAGCACAAATTGCCGCAAAATGCAACGGCCTGCAAACAAAAAAGAACTGCCGCGGCGGGCAGTTCTCAGAAAAAACTCAGCGTGCGTGGCCAACGTAGACCAGAGCAATGGTGTCGGGGCCTGTGTTGGCGGAAACAACGCCGCCCAGCGGGAAGGTGATGAGCGGGTCTTTGCCGAACGCCTTGCGGCAGGCCTTGATCAGATCATCCTTCTGGGGGATGTTGGTGTGGCCGATCATATAATCAAAGTCCTCCACACCCTCACTGCGCTTTTTGGCCAGCTCCACCATGGCGGGCACGACCTTGTCATCGCCGCGCACCTTGGCCTCCACTTTGGTCTTTCCGTCGATCAGGGTGATGATGGGGCGGATGCCCATCAGCTCGCCCATGACGGCGGCGGCGGCAGAGATGCGGCCGCTCTTCTTCATCTGCTTCAGGCTGTAAGGTCCGAGAACGATCTCCATCTTGTCCATCTGGGTCTCGAACTCCTGAATGACGTGGCTGATCTCCGCACCATTCTGCAGCTTGCGTGCCATCTCGCAGACATACCAGCCAAAGGGCATGGAGTAGGTGTGCGGGTCCAGCAGATGGATCCGCAGGTGGTGCTCCGGGCGCTCCTCCCGCAGCATCCCCTGGGCCATCACGGCGTTGTTGTAGGTGGAGGAACCGCTGCGGTTGATGGGTACATGGATCACGTCGGTGTAGCCTTCGTCCACATACTGGCAGTACTTTTCGCAGAACTGGATGGGGGTGATGGCAGCCGTGGAGGGAATGCCCTTGGCGGCGCGCATCTTTTCGTAGAACTCCTCATTGGTGCAGCTCTCACGCTCGATATAGTCTACATCATCCAGCAGGATGTGAAAGCTCATAATATCAATGCCGTACTTCTCGGCCAGCTCCTGCGGGATATCGCAGGAGGAATCGGTCAGGATCGCGATCTTGCTCATAATGTCCCTCATTTCCATTCGTATTCTCGCAGGCGGCCATGATCCAGCAGCTCCGGGAAATCCCACTGGCGCAGGACCTCATACACGCCCACAGCCACGCTGTTGGAAAGGTTCAGGCTGCGGCAGGTATCCCGCATGGGCATCCGGATGCAATGCTCCTGGTTGGCCGCCAGCAGTGCCTCAGGCAGGCCGGCATCCTCCCGCCCGAACACGAGGTAGGCCCCGTCCGGGTACTGGATGTCGGTGTAGCGCTGGGGCGCTTTGGTGGTAAAGTAGTAGAACGGGCCTTTGTTCCGGGCAAAGAAATCCTCCAGCCCATCATAGTAATTGATGTCGAGGTAGTGCCAGTAGTCCAGCCCGGCATGCTTGAGCTTTTTGTCATCGATGGCAAAGCCCATGGGCCCCACCAGATGCAGGCGGCAGGCCGTGCAGGCACAGGTGCGGGCCACGTTGCCGGTGTTCTGGGGGATACGCGGCTCCACCAGAACGATGTTCAGGGTCGGTTTTTCGCTCATGGCGGCCTCCTCAGTCATTCCAGCTCACCGGGCAGAGCCGGGGCAGCAGGGGCTCGAACCAGACACCGTACCGGGTGTCCTGATCGGCGGGGGTCTGCTGAATGGCCAGCGAGACGAACTCGGCGGCGTTGTCGGCAGCGGCGCTCAGGGCGTTGCCCTGGATCAGCGAGCCAATGAGCACGGCACCGTACAGATCACCCGTGCCCGGGAAGCTGCGGCTGATGTGCAGTTTTTTGATGACGAAGCGCTCGCGGCCGGAGCCTGCGCAGCCGATGTACTTGCCCAGTGCGAGGCCGGTGACCACCGCGCTGGGAGCCAGCGTCAGCAGCTCGTCGGCCAGCGCCTGAGCGGAAGCGTCATCGAATGCGTCGGTCTGGGGCTCCCGCTCCAGCAGCAGGGCGGCCTCGGTGGCGTTGGGCAGGATCAGGTCTGCCCGGCGGCAGAGCCCGCGCATCCGGTCGATGAGAGCCGAGGTCACTGTGGAGTAGGCTTTGCCATTGTCCCCCATCACAGGGTCCACCACCTTGCGGGCAGCAGGCCAGAGATCGAATGCCTTTTCGGCCAGCGCCACCTGCTCCTCGCCGCCTAAGTAGCCGGTGTAGATACAGTCAAACTCCACACCCAGCTCCCGGTAGTGCTCCAGAGCGGCCAGCCCGTAGGCAGCACCGTCCAGCCGTGCAGGTGTGCCCAGACCGCCCGTGTGGGTGGAGAGCACCACGGTGGGCAGGGCCACAGGCTGGCAGCCCATAACGGACAGCACCGGCAGGATGACCGCCAGGCTGCACCGGCCCATGCCGGAGAGGTCGTGAATGCAGAGAATTTTTTTCGGTTCAGTCGGTTTCAATAAAAAGGATCCTCCTTTGCGCCATCCACGGGCCGCACAGGGCCCAGTTTCTCAGCGTATGATACAGTATACCACATTTTGCGGGACAAAAAAAGCGCATACCGGATTCTTTACAGGAAATACTAGCCACAGCGGCAAAAAATCACACAGTGGAAAGGAGAGAGCCACATGAAAAACACAAATCGTCAGCCTTCCTCCGGCAGTGTTCTGCTGGGCATGGCGGCAGGCGCGGCCCTGGGGGCCGTGGGCACCATGGCAATGGCACAGAACCAGCGGCAGGTCAAGCGCACCGCACGCAAGCTGGCCAAGGGCGCGGAACGCGCCATGAGCCAGCTGGACACCATGGTCACGGATCTCGTGGAGCGCAGGATGGACCTGTGAGGAAAAACAAAAAGGCAGGGCCCGCGGGCTCTGCCTTTTTGCTTGCCATTTACTTCTGGTTCCAGATACACATCCGGGCGCTGGTGTTGATCTCACCCAGGACCTGCAGGTCCATCTGGATGTTGCAGGTCACAAGGACGGATTTGTTCACATCGCTCCCGGTGAGCACCGAGGCGGGCAGGTTCTTGATGGTGAGCACCGCCGTGGCCTTGTTGAAATCACCGGTCAGGGTGCCGTCGTAGGTCACATCACCGATGGTCAGGCCGGACAGATAGCCGGTGACACCCAGCTTGGATACCTGCATGACCGGCAGGGTCAGGGTGTAAGTGCCGTTGGCCTGCCGGGTGAGGGTGGCGGTGCGGTCGGAATCGATGCCGCTGTTGGCCATGGATTCCTTATCGGAGCGTTCCTTCCAGAATTTCACACCGACATTCTGGCTGCTGGCGGCACTGGCACTGACAGCCAGCACCAACAGCAGCACCAGCGAGATCAGCGCTGCGCCGGAGCGTTTGAATGTATTTTTCATAAAGATCAACCTTTCCTGGCCGCGCGTGTGCGGCCTGCTCTGGTGTCCTGTTGGGGCAGGACACAGGGTTTGTCAACGCCAAAATATCACGCCAGCGATAATATGTCAATCTGCTTCGTGAGTTTTTCACAAAAAAGTTTCACTTATGAAATCAAAAGTAGAAAAAATATCCGCTCCCCTGTGCGGGAAGCGGATATTGTAAAACCTCTCAGGCGCTTTGCGCCAGCTCCCCTGATCGGAGAGCCAGGATAACAGCAGCACCCGGCTTGCCTCCCCGATCGGGGGAGGTGTCACCGCAGGTGACGGAGAGATTACAGTTCAAAATTGGGGTCGTCCTTCAGAACGTGGATCTCGCTCATATAGGGGCTCTGCTCAGGGTCAGTGAAGGGAGCTTCCTTCATATACTTGTTCAGCTGGATGGCCGTGCGTGCGGGGTCGGCAATGGTGCCTGCGCCGCCGATGCAGCCGCCGGGGCAGCCCATGCCCTCCAGCAGGTAACCGTTGTACTTGCCGGCCTTGGCCAGCATCAGCAGCTTCTTGCAGTCGGCCAGACCCTGTGCGGATGCGATCTTGACCTCCATATCGGGGTGCCATTCCTTGATCTTGTTGGCAACGGCATTGGCAACGCCGCCGGACTGTGCAAAGCCGCGGCCTGCAGCAGAGGCGGAGCAGAGTGCTGCCTCGTTCTCATCCACTTCCAGCAGATCGATGTCCAGATCCTTGCCCTCGATGATACCGGCCAGCTCCTCAAAGGTCAGCACAAAGTCCACGTCAGAGCGGACGGTGCGGCGGGAAGCTTCCAGCTTCTTGGCGGCGCAGGGGCCGATGAAGCACATGCGGGCGGTGGGGTCTTTCTGCTTCATCATGCGGGCGGTGAACACCATGGGGGTCATGGTCATGGAGATGTTCTTGGCCAGAGCGGGGAAGGCGGTCTTTGCCATCATGCTCCATGCGGGGCAGCAGGAGGTGGCCATGAAGTCCAGCTTCCCGGGCACTTCCTCCAGGAAGTCGTGGGCCTCGTCCACGGTGCACAGGTCAGCACCGATGGCGACCTCCACCACATCGTAGAAGCCGATGGCCTTCAGGGCAGCCTTCAGCTTGCCGGTGGAAGCCAGAGAGGGGAACTGGTTGATAAAGGCGGGAGCGACCAGTGCATAGATGCGGTCGCCGCGGTTGAAGCCCTGGATCAGCTGATAGATCTGGCCCTTGTCGGCAATAGCGCCGAAGGGGCAGTTCACCAGACACTGACCGCAGGAAACGCACTTGCTGTAATCGATCTCGGCACGGCCCAGCTCGTCAGAGTGGATCGCACCCATGCCGCAGGCAGCGGCGCAGGGACGCTCGGTCTTGACGATGGCGTTGTAGGGGCAGACAGTGGCACAGCGGCCGCACTTGATGCACTTTTCCTGATCGATGATGGAACGGCCGCTCTCCCAGGTGATGGCCTTCTTGGGGCAGACTTCCATACAGGGGTGGGCCAGACAGCCCTGGCACAGGTCAGAGACCTTGACCAGCTTCTCGGGGCAGCGGTTGCAGGCAAACTTGATCACGTTTACCAGCGGGGGATCATAGTACTTATCGGCAATGGAAGCATCCTCCAAGCCGGAGACCACACTGTTGTGCTCATCCATGCGGCGGGTGGGCAGGCCCATGGCCAGACGGACGCGCTCCTCAACGATGGCGCGCTCCAGGAAGATGTCCTTGCGCAGCTTGCCTTCCTCACCGGGGATGATGGTGTAAGGGATCTTGCGCATCAGGTGGTTGGCCTGCTCGCCCTTGACGTTGGCGTAAGCCATGCGGGCAACCTCGGTAAACACCTGACGGCGGATCTGGATGACCGTGGTATTGATTCCTCTAAAACTCATTCCAATCTCTCCTTGTTCAGAAACAGAAAACATCCCGCTGCCGCACTGGACTGCGGCAGGCGGAATTTGCTTTGCTCCGGGCCGGCTGGTACCGCACCGCTGCAACCGGCGCTCCGTCCCAGATATCCAGTTTCATTTTAACATAAACGGGCCTGCGTGAAAAGAGAAAATTTCAAATATGTTAAAGAATTAGCAAATAGTACAGGACGCACAAGATTTAACGAAGTTTTTTAGCAGAGTGCTGCACGGACGCGCTCGCCATCGTACTCGCCCAGCCTGACGTGAACGATCTCGCCGCTCTTGTGGCCGGGGGCAGAGACCACCACCGGGATGTACAGCCGGGTGTAGCCTGTGAACAGCGTCTCGGAGAGGGGCGTTTCCAGCAGGACCTCGTCCTCGGTGCCGACATGAGCGGCCAGCACCTCCCGGCGGATCTCCTCGGCCAGCGCGTTCATCTCGCGGCTGCGGGCCTGCTTCTCCCGCTCGTGCACCTGAGCCGGAAAATCATAAGCCGGGGTGCCGCTGCGGCGGGAGTAGGGGAACACATGGACCTTCAGGAAGCCGATCTTTTTGAGGAAGGCACAGCTTTCCTCAAAGTCGGCCTGGGTCTCACCGGGGAAGCCGCAGATGCAGTCGGTGGTAAAGCTGACAGGGCGCTCCCCATAGGCGGCGCGGATCTGGTCCACCACCTGGGCGTACTGCTCCGCGGTGTAGACCCGGCGCATCCGGCGCAGGGTGGAGGTGCAGCCGCTCTGCAGGCTGAGGTGGAACTGGGGGCAGAGCTTTTCCACCGCTGCCAGCCGGGTGATGAACTCCGGAGTCAGCATGTCGGGGTCCAGGCTGCCCAGACGGATCCGCTCGATGCCCTCCACCTGAGCGCATTTTTCCACCAGCTCCACCAGATTGGTCCCGGTGTCCAGACCGTAGCTGGGCAGGGAAATGGCGCTGAGCACGACCTCGCGGTAGCCGGAGGCGGCCAGCTGGCGCAGCTCCTTCAGGATGCTGTCCTCGGCGCGGCTGCGCACCGGGCCGCGGGCGCGGGGGATGACGCAGTAGGCACACTGGCGGTTGCAGCCGTCCTCCACCTTGATAAAAGCACGGGTGTGGGTCTCGAACCGCTCCACGGGCAGCTCCTCAAACAGTTCGCCCCGCTGGTGGGGTGTAACGGCAACGATGCGCTCGTGGCCGTCCAGCAGCTTGAGCACATTGTCCAGGATGGCCTTGCGGTCTCCGTTGCCGCAGACGAGGTCGGCCTCCATGAACTGGGCAGCTTCCTCGGGGAAAGCCTGAGGATAGCAGCCGGTGAGCACGGTCACGGCACCGGGATTTTCGCGCTTGGCGCGGCGCAGCCACTTGCGGCTCTTCTGGTCACCGAAGTTGGTCACGGTGCAGCTGTTCACCACAAAAACATCCGCTTCTTCGCCCTCCGGCACGATGGTGAAGCCAGCGCCCCGGAACATCTGCTCCAGCGCGCCGGTCTCGTTCAGGTTGACCTTGCAGCCAAGGGTATAAAAACAAACTCGCATAAAGATCCTCTCAGATAAACGGTCTCGCCCTCTCCGTCAGCGCTGACGCGCTGCCACCTCTCCCGAAGGGCGAGGCTTTGGCAATCCATGCAAAGTTACTGGTTTTGTCAAAAGCTCTCCCTTTGGGAGAGCTGGACGCGAAGCGGCCTGAGAGGGTGAGCCAGCTAAAGTGTTTATAAACTCTCCTATTATAGCAAATTTCTGCCCCGCAGAAAAGAGCATCCCGCACTCTTTTTTTGCATAGAATGCAACCAGAGACTTTACGCGGGGAGGTACGAGGAATGGAACGGAGAAATTTGGCCCTGCTCTGCGCGGGGGTGCTCTGCTTCTGGCTGTTTGCGCTGGCTGTGGGTACGGCACAGGGGGCCGGGCTGCGGGTGGCCATTGGGGGAACGGGACCGGCAGTGCAGGCGGATGCCCCGGCGGTGCTGACGGCGGCTCCGGCCAACAGCGGGCTGCAGCTGGAATGCCGGGCGGCAATCCTCATGGAGCCGGAGACAGGCCGTGTGCTCTACGAGAAAGCACCGGATGAGCGGATGCCCATTGCTTCCATCACCAAGCTGATGACCCTGCTGCTGACCTTTGAGGCCATCCGCGGTGGAAAATTGACCCTCGATACCCCCGTGCCGGTAAGCGAGCATGCCTATCACATGGGCGGCAGTCAGATCTGGCTGGAGCCCGGGGAGCAGTTCACGCTGGACGAGATGCTGCGGGCCATCTGCGTTTCCTCAGCCAACGATGCCGCTGTGGCGGTGGCCGAGCTGGTGGGCGGCAGCGAGCCGGTGTTTGTGGAACAGATGAACGCCCGGGCGGCGGAGCTGGGGATGACCAACACCACCTTCCGGAACGCCTGTGGGCTGGACACCGAAGGCCATCTCTCCACGGCGCGGGATGTTGCCGTTCTGAGCCGGTACCTTCTCAATACCTGCCCGGAGCTGCTGCACTATACCGGCATCTGGACGGACAGCCTGCGGAACGGCCAGACCCAGCTGGTGAACACCAACAAGCTTCTGCGCCGGTACAGCGGCATCACCGGGCTCAAGACCGGCACCACCAGCGGGGCGGGGGTCTGCATCAGCGCCAGCGCCACCCGGGACGGCCTGACCCTGATCGCCGTGGTGCTGGGGTCACCCTCCAGCGCCGACCGGTTCCACTCCGCCACCACCCTGCTGGACTACGGTTTTGCCAACTATGCCGCCGCCCCGCTGCCCGCTCTGCCGGAGCGCCCGCTGGCGTTGGCCGTAAAGGGCAGCGCCGAGGACAGCGTGCCGCTGGATTACGCCGCCCTGCCCGAGACGATCCTGATAGAGAAGGGAACGGCCTCTGCCCTGCGGGCTGAGCTGACTCTGCCCGAGGCGCTGGAAGCCCCCGTGGAAAAGGGGCGGACGGTGGGAAAGGTGAGCATTTTTCAGGATGATATCTTATTGAATGAATACGAAGTAAAAGCGGCCGCGGATGCCCCGCTGCTGACCTTTGGCGGCGCGCTGGAGCTGCTGTGGCAGTGCCTGCTGGGAGCATAGCGGGCAAAAGAAACACATCACCGAATAAAAGCGGTTAGCAGGAACAAAGCAGCGTTGGCGGGCCTGAACAAAAGATGTCAGGACAGCCAAAAGAACACTATTAAAATTGTATGAAATCCGGGGATTTTGGCCTTGACTTTGCACGATTGGAACGGTACACTTATACTAACAAAACCCTCAGGGAGCACGTCCCGTAAAAACGTTTGGAGGTTCTGATAGAATGAGCGTCGTTCTGAATACAAAGCACCTCTCCAGTTTTATCAACGAAGAGGAATATAAGGCCATTTATCCTCAGGTGGAAGCGGCTCACAACCAGCTGGAAGCCAAGAATGGCCCCGGCAATGATTTCCTGGGCTGGATGTACCTGCCCCGCGATTACGACAAGGAAGAGTTTGCCCGCATCAAGGAAGCTGCCAAGAAGATCCGTGAGGACTCCGAGGTGCTGGTGGTTGCCGGCATCGGCGGCAGCTATCTGGGTGCCCGCGCTGTGATCGAGGCCGTCAAGGGCCTGTACCACAACGAGCTGGAGGATGGCCCTAAGATCTATTTCTGCGGCAACAGCATCAGCCCCAGCTATCTGAATGATATCATTGCTCTGTGCAAGGGCAAGAAGTTCTCCATCAATGTCATCTCCAAGTCCGGTACCACCACCGAGACCAGCCTGGCGTTCCGTGTTCTGCGCAAGCTGCTGGAGGATGAGATGGGTGTTGAGGAAGCCAACAAGCGCATCTATGCCACCACGGACCGTGCCAAAGGCACCCTGAAGCAGCTGGCTGACGCGCAGGGCTGGCCCACCTTCGTGGTTCCTGACGATGTGGGCGGCCGCTACTCCGTTCTCTCCGCTGTGGGCCTGCTGCCCATCGCTGCCGCCGGGATCAGCATCGACGAGCTGATGAAGGGCGCAGCCGATGCCATGGAGCGCTTCTCCGTGCTGAGCCCGGACAACGACGCTTACAAGTATGCCGCCATCCGCAACATCCTGTACCGCAAGGGCAAGGCTGTTGAGATCCTGGAGTGCTACGAGCCCAACTTCACCCTGATGAACGAGTGGTATAAGCAGCTGTTCGGCGAGAGCGAGGGCAAGGACAACAAGGGCCTGTTCCCCGCAAGCTGCATCTTCTCCACCGACCTGCACTCCATGGGCCAGTTCATCCAGGAAGGCTCCCGCATCATGTTCGAGACCATCGTGGATGTGAAAAAGCCTGCGCAGGATCTGTTCATCGAAGAGCTGGAGGGCAACTTCGACGGCCTGAACTTCCTGGCGGACCAGAATATGAGCGTGGTCAACCGCAAGGCCATGGAGGGCACCATCCTTGCCCACACCGACGGCGGCGTGCCTGAGGTGCTGATCGAGGTGGACGACCTGACTGCTTATAATGTAGGCTACCTCATCTACTTCTTCTGGCGTGCCTGTGCATGCAGCGGCTACCTGCTGAGCGTGAACCCCTTCAACCAGCCGGGTGTCGAGAGCTACAAGAAGAATATGTTCGCTCTGCTGGGCAAGCCGGGTTATGAGAACCTGACCGCCGAGCTGGAAGCAAAGTTGAAGTAAGCAGGAAACAAAAAATGATCTCCCGCCGCAAGGCGTGGAAAATACAGGAGGACAGAACTATGATTAAACTGATTGTTGGTACCAAGGGCTCCGGCAAGACCAAGGCAATGATCGACCAGATCAATGACGCGGTCAAGACCTCCAAGGGCAACGTCGTCGTCGTGGAAAAAGGCATGAAGCTGACTTACGACATCGCCCCCGCTGCACGTCTGATCGATCTGGATGAGTATAAGATCGCCGGCGGCGAGATGCTGTACGGCTTTGTTGCCGGCCTGATGGCAAGCAACTACGATATCACCGACCTGTACATCGACGGCATCCTGAAGGTGCTGGATCACGATATCAACCGTCTGGGCGCTGTGCTGGACGAGATGGCCGCCATTGCAGGCGATTCCGTCAAGGTCACTGTTACTGTCAGTGCTGACGAGGCTGCTCTGCCCCACGACGTGAAAAAGTACCTGTAATTTTCTGAACTGAGCGCATTCCAACGGGCAGGAAACCGGAAAATCAAAATTTTTTCGGTTTTCTGCCTGTTTTGGTGTTGACAAAGGTTGGCTTTGGCGCTATACTAACAAAGCAGCCTTTTATGAGGTGTACTATGCAATTTGACCTGAGAAAGTTTATCGCAACCGGCACACAGCCTTACCATGCAGAGTTTCCCTGTGATTTGTCTGCGCGGGACTTTGCCGGTGCAAGGATCGAACAGCCTGTGACCGCCAGCTTTACCGCTGAGCCGGACGGCGACGAGGTCCGGATGACACTGCGGGCAAAAGCATTGGTGCACGGAGAGTGCGCCCGCTGTCTGGACCCGGTTGAGCGGGAAGAGACAGTTGAAGCGGAGTGGACAGCAAAGGAGCGGGATCTGGATGACCCGGATTTCGAGCTTCCGCTGGACGAAAAAGGACATCTGGATGTGGATGAATGGCTTGCCCAGGAGTTTATGTTCCAGATCCCCACGGTGCTGCTTTGCAGCGCCGACTGCCCGGGGTTATGCCCCCGGTGCGGCAAGAAGAGGGCAGATTGTACCTGCCCGCCGGAGGAAGACAAAGCCGCTCCTGTTGACGCAAGGCTCGCGATCCTCAAATCACTGCTGAACTGAGAAACCCATCAAGGAGGTGCAAAAATATGGCAGTACCTAAGAGACATCTTTCCAAGGCCCGCCGCGACAAGCGTCGCA
>ENA-OQJQ01000700-OQJQ01000700.1-human-gut-metagenome-genome-assembly--contig:-NODE-700-length-14706-cov-7.488345_pt1 | contig 14706 bp, 17 predicted proteins | sample MGYA00242609_ERZ504776 | MGnify/ENA primary metagenome ERZ504776 (study PRJEB26092, sample SAMD00036354) | human gut metagenome | host: Homo sapiens | study: EMG produced TPA metagenomics assembly of... | reverse complement strand
GTTGCTTCTGCTTCCGCCGTTTATACGTGTTTAGAGCGTGAGACAAAAGTGTTCTTTACTTTTGTCCCACGCTCTTTGTTTTATTCTCATATCTTTTTTTCATATACAGTTCTTGAATCGCTTTTATCAACTCACCGAATAATACTGTATCGTGGTTTGTATCTAGATAGAAAGTTTCCGTTTCAGCTGATATTTTCTCATGCTGATCTGTAATAATCAAATCAGCATGTTCAGGACATTCGATAATCTTGATTGCTTCATTGCGAAATAGTTTCTGTAAATGACTTTGCAGATGGTAATTCCCTGTGAATGGTTTGGTTATCTGCAAGTGGATGAGTAACTGTTCTTTCATTTCTGTTTGTAATAAGTGTTGGATCAATTGACTAAGGTATTGACTTAATTGAACTTTTTTTCTAGAGTTTGAAAAAATTGTGTCGATTTTTTCTCTTAATTTTTTTTCCTGTATAAAAGAAGCTGTTTGATTGGAGGTAGTTTCTGGAAAGCAGAGTGTAGAAAAGCTACTGCTAGATTCACCTAACAGTTCCAAAAGAATAACTGCTAGTACGAGAAAATAAAAATAGATCGGTTTTTTGTCTTCCAAATGATTGATAGGAAACTGTTGAGTTAAGTAAGTCATCAATTGATCGACTTGTTGGCAAATAAGGTTTTTGCTTGTGGAAAATAAGAAACCAATCACCTGTTTTTGTTGGAATGAAATTTGATTTGGAAAAAAACAATAGAAAAAATAATTGAAGTAGGCTCTTTCCGTTTCTACCTCTTCACAGGGATAAATCGCTGAAAAAGAAGTAAAGCATTCTGAATAATCATGTGTACGCTGCAACAAATCCATTAATTCAGTAATTTTAGGAGAAATTTTCGAAAAACGTGCCTGTTGTCTGTTACGACATATGAATAAAGCAAGTAATAAATAGATGTTTTTTTCTTGTTTTGGATTTTTTTCTCTGTGCTCATCCTTACTTTTCTTTTTTAGTGTATTTAATTCAAGAGAGGAAAACGGCCAATCGTCTCCTTCGAATGTATCTGAAAGAAAAAAATAAAGATAAAGGCGGATAGATAATTCGTTTCCTTCAAGAACACAGCAGTTTTGTACAGATACGATCCTTAAATGGAATTTATTTAATGAATGATTGAGCTGTTTTGTCAGCTTTTCGAGATAGGAGGGCGATATATAAAGTTGTTCAAGCAAATACTTTTTTGGTACAGCAGATTGTGGATAATTGATCAGCAACATTAAATAATTAAAACGATTGGATTCTTGTAGGTAGCGTAATCTTAACTTATAAAAAACAGCTAGCTTTTTAGGCTGATCGGTTTCTTTGGTGTAGATCTCTCCTTTATGGTTAGAATAAATAAATTCCTCCATCAATAAAAATTGCTTGAGCGAAAAATTTACTTTCCGAATCAACTCTTTGATTGTTCGTTTTGGAATATGCAATTCATTGGCTAATTCCTGTAAAGAACAATTTTTTTTGAATGACCCTGTGCAGAACAAGCAACTCTTTTTTTCTTGCTTCAATTAACATAATAGCCTCCTTTTATTCTGTTTTTGTATATAGTTAGACAAAAACTGTGAGTGGAAAGTCATTTCAGTGTGTGTTATTCTCACAGAGTACCGCCTTTTGTTTGTATATATTGTTATTTAAATCTTGTTATCACCATGTTTATTCTATTGTTTATTTCATAGGATGTTTTGTCAAGGCTTTCTTGTATAAGAAGTAAATATACTTGATTTTTAATGGATATATCTAAAGTGATTATGAAGGTTATCAGTGATTATTTCGCTATTTTTTTAATTTTGTATGTTATTTATTAGAGGGTAGTTGAAGAGGGAAGGAGGTAAGAATAATGGGGAGAGTAACGAATTATAGTAAAGAATACTTGCTGTTCAAAAGTATGGTATATGTGGAAGAATATGGAATGAAATCAATTACTGCAAGAGATCTGGCGGATTTCTGCGGGTGCTCTACATATCCGATTTATACACATTTCAAATCGATCAGCGGGTTAAAGGAGAAAATATTAGAAGAAATCACTGTTTGCTTTGAACGATACTTAGCTGAATGCAATTCCAATGATGTTCTAAGCACAGTCTACTTGCTGAAAGATATTTTTCTATCCATGAAAGTATCCGTGGAATCATTGCAAAATCTGAATTAGACATGAATTCGCTATTTAAACGGCCATTTTTCTCATACATCAAAAGCCACACGAAAGTCAAAGAAGAAAAGTTGCTTGAATTGCTTTGGCTTAATGCATTGGGAAGTTTAAGCTCAGATAATTTTTCTCAAGATTTTTTTGAAACGATGAACGCTGTTTGGGATAAAAACGAGGTGACGGATGAATACTTGGAAAGTATCTTAAAGGACCAGTTATCTTAGGAAGCAACATGAAAAAGTAGATCAGCCACCTTTATTTTTCGTAAAAAAGATTGTAAAATGTCTAACGAAACATTTGAATGAAGGAGGAAGCTACAACGTTACCACAGCAATTTATCAAAAAATACCGTCTTCTTTTAGGCGAAGAATCAACTGAATTTTTTTGCGCACTTGAGCAAGGAAGCGCAAAAAAAGGATTTCGGTGGAATCCACTAAAACCGGCAGGATTGGCTATGGTTCAAACTTACCATAGCGAAGAATTGCAACCCGCTCCCTACAGCAATGAGGGATTTCTTGGCACTGTGAATGGAAAGTCTTTCCTCCATCAAGCTGGGTACGAATATAGCCAAGAACCAAGTGCAATGATTGTTGGAACAGCTGCTGCAGCAAAACCCGGAGAAAAAGTATTGGATTTGTGTGCGGCTCCCGGCGGTAAATCGACCCAATTAGCTGCTCAAATGAGAGGCAAAGGGTTATTAGTGTCAAATGAGATATTTCCGAAACGCGCGAAAATCCTATCAGAAAATATAGAACGATGGGGAGTTTCGAACGCAATAGTGACAAATCATGCACCTGCAGAGCTTGTTCCTCATTTTTCCGGTTTTTTTGATCGGATCGTGGTTGATGCGCCTTGTTCAGGGGAAGGGATGTTCAGAAAAGACCCGAATGCAGTAAAAGAGTGGACAGAAGAATCTCCGCTACACTGTCAAAAACGTCAGCAAGAGATTTTGTCTTCAGCAATAAAGATGCTAAAACATGAAGGGCAGCTGATCTACTCTACTTGTACGTTTGCACCAGAAGAAAATGAAGAGATTATTAGCTGGCTTGTAGAAAATTATCCAGTAACAATTGAAGAAATCCCTTTGTCTCAAACCGTTAGTTCAGGACGTCCTGAATGGGGAAGCGTAGATGGTTTGGACAAAACAGTACGTATATGGCCTCATGAAAATCAAGGAGAAGGGCATTTTGTCGCAAAGTTGACTTTTCATGGACAAAACCCGACGTGTAAAGAAAAGAAAGTACGTAAGAAACGGAAAGAACAATTGACAAAAGAACAGGAAAAACTTTGGACGGAATTTTCAATGGATTTCCATTATGAAATCACTGGGAGACTTTTAGTGTTCAACGATCATCTTTGGGAAGTTCCTGAGTTGCTCCCTTCTCTTGATGGTTTGAAAGTCATGCGTACAGGTTTGCATTTAGGAGATTTCAAAAAGAATCGATTTGAACCTAGCTATGCCTTAGCACTTGCTATGAAAAAGACAGAAAACATCCCTTGTTTGTCGATCACTCAAAAGGAATGGCAATCTTACACAGCAGGAGAAACATTTCAACGTGATGGGGATCAAGGATGGGTTTTATTAGTATTGGATAAGATACCTGTCGGTTTTGGTAAACAAGTAAAAGGAACAGTAAAGAACTTTTTTCCTAAAGGATTAAGATTTCGCTGATTTCGATGAGTGGATTAGTTCGTTTATTTTTTTGTCTATGCTATGATTGAAGTAGATAAAAAGGAGCTGATACTTATGAAAACATCAACAAAAGTAACAATTGGATTAAGCGTAGCAGCCGCTGCCAGTGTAGCGACAGCAGTCGTCGTATCGGGAAAAGTAATGGAAAAGATCCATCATATGACTACTCGGACAAAAGTAAAAAAATTCGTCCATGACAAATTCGATGGAAATGAAAAATTGATGGAAATCGTAGATGATCTGTCAGATAGTGACTTGGATTCTTTGATGGGGATGTTAGCAAAAATAAAATCAGGAAAAAAGAAAATCTCTGTTTACGGTGATTCCATCAAAGACTCAACCGAAGACGTAAAAGATCGCCTTATGCATTTTGTTGAAAAAATGATGTAAGAGAAACTAGCTTTTGAACACTATTCATTCGAAATAAGGGGTTGTGACAAAATTTTTGTCATAACCCCTTTAACTTATCTTTAATCATGTTCATGAATCAATAAAAGGTAGCAAAACAGTAAATCATTGGCTTTTTTTAGATTGAAACCTGATTGTTCTTGAAATTTTTCGATTCGATATTTTAGCGTATTCCGATGAAGAAACAATGTTTTTGCAGCAGAGCTGACATTACCTAATTCATTCCATAATTCTTGAATAATCTCTTCCATTTCATTTTGTTTGATCAGTTCTATGTAACTTTTGATCAACGCACTATCTTTCATGACATCTTTTGTATAGTAATGTAAAGCAACATCTTGCATAGAAAAAGTACGGCTGTGAGTATAGAGATTGTTTTGCTCTGTTAAAAAAATTCTTCTTTCTTCAGCAAACAAAGGGACAAGGTCGCTACCTGGTGAATGAAAAGAACCAACGAATACAGACGTTGTCGTATCAAAATCAGCATCTAAAGATAGAAAAATACCATTGATCTCAGCAGCATCAAGATAATCACAATTTTTTTGTTCGATCAAGAGAGCATCAGTATCTGTATAAAAGAAGAAATCAGCAGAATAGCGAAATAATTCCAAAATAGTATCTTGCCATTCTTTTTTTAAGAATTCTCCTTTCGATTCGACGTGAAGCTGGATCAAGCGAAAGCTTTTTTCTTGGATGCAAGAAGCATCTTTAAAAAGATAGTGATACCATGGATGTTTTTTTTGATCGCTGACTATAGGGAATAACGCTTTCAAAAGACTAGTTTCTTGTTGGGATAGTGAATCGCTTTTGATCCAAATAAAAGCATCATCAACTGCAAAAGAAAGGATATCAGCTTCTGACGCTGGACAGCTTTTTTTCTGTGCTTGTGGGTAAAGAGCAAGTAATTTATTCATTTTCATCTTGTTCACCTCTTGTATTTATTTTACCATAGAAAAAAAAGTTAGTTACAGCCTTTTTGTCATATGCTAAAGTAAAACAAGAAAAAACAAAGGCAGGGAAGGATAATTGGTTAATACAAATCTTGATGCAGTAGATAAAGAAAAATGGATGCGCCTTGCATTGGCAGAAGCAAAAAAAGCAGAAGTGCTCCATGAGGTTCCGATTGGAGCAGTGGTTGTATTAGAGGGAGAAGTAATTGGAAAAGGATATAACCTTAGAGAAACGACACAAGATGCTACTACACATGCAGAAATGCTTGCAATCAAGGAAGCCTGTGAAAAAGTTGGAAGTTGGCGCTTAGAAAATGCGTCTCTTTTTGTTACCTTGGAACCTTGTCCTATGTGCAGTGGCGCGATGATTTTGTCTCGTGTAGCAGAAGTTTATTTCGGTGCATATGACCCGAAAGGCGGAACAGCCGGCACTTTGATGAATCTTTTGGAAGACGAACGATTCAACCATCAAGCGTATGTAGAAGGTGGCATTTTAGAAGACGAATGCGGGATGATTTTGACTGACTTTTTTCGAAAGCTACGTCAGCGAAAAAAGAAATTAAAAAAAGACTAGTCAACGAATGAAAAATAAGGTATACTATTCTTTGCCGAAAGGCTAGGACAATGGTGGGCTTGTGAAGCGTGTCAGGTCTGGAAGGAAGCAGCACTAAGCAGGTTCCGCCATGTGTCTGATTATAATGAAACGACGACAGACTTTCGGGTCTGTTTTTTTTTATTTCTAGAAATAATTAGGCTATAAAACTGAATGGTTTTTCGTTCTTTTAGCCAGACTATTTTATCGAATATTATACTTATGTAATTTGCTTTTAGGCAGGAAAAGCTCTGAAATGGAGCTTGTTTCAATGGAAGAAAAAGCTGCCTGTGGTATGATGAAGATAAAGAGAGGCGAGAGGACACATGGAAAAAATAGTGATTTTACATACGAATGATCTGCATTCACATTTAGAAAATTGGCCAAGGATCAGAAGATTCTTAGATCAGCGTAAACGAGAAAACGAAAAGAAAGAAAATACAACAACGATTACAGTCGATCTAGGTGATTTTGTGGATCGTTGGCATCCATTATCAGAGGCAACGAATGGACAGGCGAATATCTTGCTGATGAATGAAGTTGGTTATGATGCAGCGACGATAGGAAACAATGAAGGCGTAGGAAATTCCAAAGAAGATCTAAATCATTTATATGATCATGCTGAGTTTGATATCATCCTTGATAACTTGTTCGATAAAAATACGTTGCAGCCACCGATATGGACGAAACCGTATAAAATCATTACAACGAAACACCAGACAAAAATTGGCTTGATTGCATTTACTGCCCCGTTCCCGCTTACGTATAATCCAAATGGCTGGGACATACGCAATCCATATGATATTTTGCCGGAATTAGTCGAAGATTTACGTCCACAAGTGGATGTTTTAGTTTTGATGAGTCATCTCGGGATTCAAGATGATTTACAAATTGCAAAAGAAATACCAGCAATTGATGTTATTTTAGGTTCGCACACCCATCATTTATTCAGAGAAGGTCATGTAGTCAACGATGTCCAAATAGCAGCAGCTGGCAAATACGGTCAGTATGTGGGAGAAGTCCATTTAACCATCGATGAAGAAAAAAAAATCCTTAAGCATTCGGCCAAAGCCATCCCTACAGAAACAATGACAGCTTTTACAGAAGATGAACAAGAGGTAAACGGTTACTTAGAACAGGGGCATGAGCTGCTAAAAGAAAAAGAAGTAGCGGATTTGCCGTTTTCTTTAAGCCTAGATATCTTCAGTGAGCATTCGTTTATCCAAGTAGCCCTTGAGGCGGTGAAAGAACGAGGAAAGACGGACGCCGCAATATTAAACAGTGGTCTGTTTTTAACTGAAATTCCAAAAGGACGTGTCAATCAAGATCAGCTTCACACGGCATTGCCGCATCCAATGCACTTGCTGAATGTCACATTGGGTGGAAATGATCTGATTCGTTTAGTTTTAGAAATAGAAAAAAATCGTCTTTTTTTACGTAACTATCCGATGAAGGGAATGGGATTTCGCGGCAAGATTTTTGGACAGATGGTCTATAATGGAATCACGTATGATTCTGTTAACCACCAAGTCTTTTGGAAGAACAAGCCAGTCGATCCGACTAAAAATTATACTTTTACTACCGTCGATCATCTAATGTTTGTCCCATTTTTTCCAACGATCGAAATTGTTGGAAAAAATGAATTTTTGTTTCCTGAATTTATCCGAAGCGTGGTAGGAGATTACTTGAAAGCTCACTACCCAATCAAATAAAAACAAGGTATAATAAAAAAGATAGGTGGTGAACGCATGTCTGCAAAACAAAATGAACAGCAGAACGTTGAGCATAAAACAGAAATTGCTAAGAAAAAATCATCAGCTGAACAGGAAAAAACAGTCACAGAAGAATTGACAGCTGCTTTGGAAGAAATCGTCGAGGAGCCGAAAGCAGAAAAAGACAAAGGTGAATTAGTGACGCTGTTAGATGACAGTAATTTTTTGGTAGGCGAAAGACATTATCGGCTTGTGTCCGATTATCGTGAAGGATTTAATGCAGAAAAACTGGGAGAACGATACAGTGATGTATTAGCCCGATATGATTATATCGTAGGAGATTGGGGTTATGAACAACTACGTTTAAAAGGATTCTTCCGAGCGGATAATCGACGGGCGCATCCGGATCAGCGAATTGATTCATTGGAAGACTATCTTTACGAATATTGCAATTTTGGTTGTGCGTATTTTGTCATCGAAAGAATCGGCGGTAAAAAAGAAAAGACAACTCAGCGCCGAAAAAAGAAAAAAAACCATAATCGTGCGTATATCGATGAGAAAAAAGGACCAGTCACATCGAATCGCAAAAAACCGGTTATTAAAAACCGAAAAACAGAGTCAGCAAAAACCTCTGAAAAAGTAAAAAAACAGGAACAATCTAAACAAGTGGAAAAAACAAAAACAGCATTTACGATAAGAAAAAAGGAAGAGTAGTGGATGAATGGATTATAAAGGATATTTAATTGATTTAGACGGGACGATTTATCGCGGAACGGAACCTATACCGGCAGGAAAACGGTTTGTGGAAGAATTACAAAAAAGGAAATTGCCTTTCTTATTTGTTACGAATAACACGACTAAGTCGCCAGAAACAGTGGCTAATCGTCTAGCAGATGAGTTTGACATTCATGTAGCACCAGAAACAGTTTATACAGCTACTTTGGCTACAATTGATTTCATGAAAACAGATGGAAAAGGAAAAAAAGTGTATGTTATCGGAGAAGCCGGATTGATTGACTTGATTTTAGCTGCCGGATTTACATGGGAAGAAGAGGTTCCTGACTATGTTGTAGTAGGGCTAGATAATTATTTGACCTATGAAAAGGTCGTCAAAGCAACTCTTGCTATTCAAAAAGGGGCTACTTTCATTGGAACGAATCCGGATAAGAATATACCTACCGAACGAGGTCTTCTTCCTGGAGCTGGGTCAGTCATCTCTTTCGTCGAGACAGCAACCCAAACTCCACCAATTTATATCGGAAAACCAGAAGCAATCATTATGGATAAAGCCGTTGAAGTATTAGGTCTGCAAAAAGAAGAAGTAATCATGGTTGGAGATAACTATGAAACAGATATCCAAGCAGGGATACGTAATAATATCGATACTTTGCTCGTTTTATCAGGTTTCACAAAAGAAGAAGATGTACCTGGGCTGCCTATCCCAGCTACCTATGTGAAACGATCATTGGATGAATGGAGCTTCTAATATGAAAAATTCGAGATGGCGGTGGTTGGAATATGCCGGATTATTCAGCCTGTTTCTGACGCTGATCAGTTTGGCAGTTGGAGTGACGATCAATTTTCGACCGCTGTATGTATTTGATATCGGACATTTGCATATTTTGGATTATACTTCTTTAGACCAAGAGACATTACTGAAAAATTTTGATCACCTGATGAATTATCTTAATAATCCCTTCCAAACAGTCCTCAGTTTGCCGGACTTTCCAGTTTCTGCTAGCGGAGCTCATCATTTTTATGAAGTGAAAATTTTGTTTTTAGTGGATTATGCTGTATTTTTCATCACTCTGATCCCAAGTATTTTGTTTATCAGATATTTGCAAAAGAATGATCGTCTTTGGCGATTGATTCGTCCGTTTCAGATTGGCATGTTGCTGCCAGTTATTTTCGGTTTTTTCATGATGATTGGATTTGATCGCTTTTTTATCCTTTTTCATGAAACGTTTTTCAACAACGATGACTGGTTATTCGATCCTGTAACTGATCCAATCATCAATGTACTTCCAGAAGAATTTTTCATGCATAGCTTTATCTTGTTCTTTGTAGTATTAGAAGTATTTTTTGCTATTTTTCTTTTCTTAGGGAAAAATAGTTTGAAACAAACAAAAAAGAAAGAACTCGTCTAAATAGACGTTTTCTTTCTTTTTTTGATTTATTGAGTAAGTCGACTTCTTTTTTCTGGTTCTTTGTGTGCTAATCGACTGGCAGCAGCAGCGGCGATTGCTCCGACGATATCATCTAAGAAGGTATGGACATGAACGCCATCGTGGCTGTTTAGTTCTTTTAAAATACCAGGTTTCACTTTATCGATATAGCCATAGTTCGTAAAGCCAATCGTACCGTAAACATTCACGATTGATAAAGCTAAGATCTCATCGATACCGTAAAGACCTTCGTCATCTTCGATAATGTGTTGCAACGGATCCATCAATCTTTTCTTTTCTGCTAATATATCTAATTGGATTCCGGTGATAATGGCGTTATGTACTTCACGTTTTGTTAATACGCTGTTGACACTTTCAGTACAATCTGCCAAAGTCAAATCAGAAATATAGTCTTTTTGTAAAAACATGACAAGTTGTGCGATATCTTCTACAGTTACGCCACGTTCCTTCAATAGTTCTCTTGCTTTTTCTTCTAAAGTCTCAGTTTTGACGACCATATTATTGCTCCCCCTTTATTTTTCTTTCTCTATTTCATGTTAACGGAACATGAAAAAAATGCAAGAAACTGCTTTCGGATCTCGCTTGAAATGCAGAGGAATCTAAAAAATCAACTAGGACGAAGATTTTTATCATATAAGCTTGTGCTGTGACCAGGCTGAGTCCGTTCTTTTGGATTAATGTAGTGTAATGCATTGTTCACTGCGGTAGGTGCTTCACCGAGCCCAGTAGCAATCAGTTTCACTTTTCCTTCATAGGTACAGATATCACCAGCTGCATAAACACCTGGAATAGAAGTAGACATATCTGATTTTACAGTGATGGCATTTCTGGTACTATCAAGTCCCCAAGAAGAGAGATGTTCTAAATTAGAAGTGAATCCATAATTGACGATCAGAGCATCAATCATCAAATCAATTGTTTCATCGCTCTTCACTTTTTTTAAGCGGATATCTGACAGTTCTCCATCGTTTCCAGACAATCCATCGATTAGATATGGAGTAAGCAAGTTGACAGATGAAGACTTCAAACGTGATACGCTATGTTCATGCGCACGGAATTCCGGACGACGATGGATCAGGTAAACTTCGCTTGCAATAGGCTCCAACATCAATGCCCAATCGATAGCAGAATCACCGCCTCCAGCAATAGCAACTTTTTTTCCGGCATATTTCATCAAATCATTTACGAAATAATCCAATCCGTGGTTTTCGAATGTTTCAGCATTATCTAAATTCAATTTTCTTGGCTGGAATGAACCATTTCCTAAAGCTAAAATGACTGCTTTAGAATAATGTATGCCTTTATTTGTAGTGATCTCGATAACTTCGTCTTCACGAGTAAGCGAGAGAACTTCTTCTTTTAAATGAAATGTATGGTTAAAAGTAGTTAACTGTTTTTCTAATTGATCGATTAATTCACTTGCTTTGATTGCTGGATAACCTGGGATATCGTAAATATATTTTTCAGGATATAATGTTGCTAATTGACCACCAAGTTGAGGTAGACTGTCAATGATTTTTGTTTTAGCTTGGCGCATTCCTGCATAAAAAGCGGCAAACATCCCCACAGGACCTGCACCGATAATTGTAATGTCATAGATTTCCATAAAAAATTCCTCCCTTTTCACACTATAGCAGAATTTAATTGAGAATGCTTCTCAAAAACATTTGAAGTTGAAATGGCCAGTCATAGAATTTATTCATGGAATGCAGGCAGTGATGAAAAAATAAAGAAAAACAAATCTAGTATTTTTACGGAAGATTAGGTATTATGTTATTATTATTTATGAAGTATGCAAATAATAGGAGGAAACAATATGGGATTCCCACAACTAGATTTAAAAAGTGAAAAAGGACCAAAAGCTGTTATCAAAACAAACCGTGGTGATATTACTGTTCAATTATTCCCTGAACTAGCACCGAAGACGGTTCAAAATTTCATTGAACTTTCCAAAAAAGGTTATTATGATGGCGTGATTTTTCACCGTGTTATTCCTGATTTCATGATTCAAGGCGGCGATCCAACTGGAACAGGAATGGGTGGAGAAAGTATTTATGGAGAAAGTTTTGAAGATGAATTCAGTCGTGAACTGTTCAACCTTCGCGGAGCTTTATCTATGGCAAATTCAGGTCCAAACACAAACGGAAGCCAATTCTTTATTGTAAATAACACAAATGTGCCAGCTAATATGCTTGGACAATTAGAAGGTGCTGGATTCCCATCAGAAATCATTGAAGCGTATAAAGGTGGCGGAACCCCTTGGTTAGATTTCCGACATACAGTCTTTGGACATGTACTGGAAGGAATGGATACAGTAGATGAAATTGCAAATGTGCAACGTGGTCCACAAGACCGCCCTGTACATGATGTAGTGATAGAAACAATTGAAATTTCAGAATAGTTTGGTATGATACGGAGTAATTATAGAAAAGGACGAAACCTAGTAAGGTCTCGTCCTTTTACTTTGATAACTGATTTATTCGATTGTTTCTAAAGCGTGCTTGATTCGATGGAGTCCTTCTAGTAAAGTTTCTTCTGGACAAGCAATATTCAAGCGCATATGTCCATGACCGGAAGGCCCAAATGTGATACCAGGATTTAATACGACTTTTCCTTTTCTCACTAGAGTGTTCTCTAATTTCTGGTCGTCTGAAATATAAGCGGTAAAATCCAACCACATTAAATAAGTTCCTTCAGGGTTCATTATTCTCACTTTCGGAAGATGCTGTTCAAAAAACTGATTAACTGTTTGAACATTTTTTTCTAGATAAGGAATCAGTTGACTTAACCATTCTCCACCGGTCTCATAAGCCGCTTGAGTCCCAATCAAACCAAAAGTGTTGATTTCGTGCTGTTGATTCATCACTAGATGTTTTTCAAATTTATCTTTCAGCTCTGGATTTTTGATAAATACCATTGAATTTTTGATTGCAGCTAAATTGAAAGTCTTTGTTGCAGAAGTAAAGGCAATGAGCAAATCGTCCAAATCGGGATTAATCGTCAGCATGGAAGTAAATGTATGATCGAATAAAGTCAAATCTTGATGGATTTCGTCACTAAAAAGAAACACTCGATGTTTTAAACACAATTCGCTTAACTGTTTCAATTCTTCTTTGTTCCAAACGCGACCTCCTGGATTATGAGGATTGCACAAGATCATTGCTTTTACATTGTTTTCTTCTATTTTTTTCTCCATGTCAGAAAAGTCCATGACAAAATGATTATTTTTTTCTAGCAAAGAGCTTCGAACAATGTGACGTTGATTTGTTTCTATAATAGAAGAAAATGGAGGATAAACTGGGTCGTGAATCAAAATAGAATCACCTGGTTTTGTAAAAGTTTGTACTGCTGCAGCTAAACTAGTTAACACACCACTTGTAAAAACAATATTTTCTTTCGTCAACTCAACAGCATGGCGTTGACGTTCCCAATGAATGATAGCCTGATAGAGTTTATCAGACAGAGTGGCATAACCAAAGATTCCGTGTTTGATGTATTCACTAAACGCATTAGCTACCCCCTCGGGAGATAAGAAATCCATATCTGCTACCCACAAAGGAAGTAAATCATCCATTTGATATGTCTCGGCAATCGCGTCCCATTTTACACTTTCTGTATCTTTTCTTGAAATCTTTTTATCAAATTCGATCATCTCAATACCTCCAGTCATTTTCGTCGCTTCTTTTTTTGAGCTATTTACAGTATAATGATAAATGCGAAGAGAGGGAAGTAGATGACTTATAAAATTGGACAAATAATTGAAGGAAAAGTAACAGGGATACAGCCTTATGGGGCATTCGTCTCTCTTGATAATGAGACGCAAGGACTTATTCATGTTTCGGAAGTACAATCCGGTTATACGAAAAATATCCATTCATTGTTAAAAGTCGGGCAGCCAGTAACCGTTCAGATCATCGACATTGATGAATATTCCAAAAAAATCAGTTTATCTTTAAGAACATTAGAAAAAACAAATCCAGCTGTTCCTTATCGTAGAAAAAGATATTTCACGAATAAAAATCGTAAAATCGGTTTTGCTACTATTGCGGAGCAGTTACCTATTTGGATAGAAGAAGCGTTATCTGAATTAGAACGGAAAGAAAATAAGAAATAAAAAGTGTGTATTTTTTCTGAAAATGTGCTAGAATTTTTATGTAAGCCATAGAACAAGGTGATCGAGGTGGAAATTTTGGCAAGCAAAAGAGTTGCTGGTACAATTATGTTGCATTTGGAGGATGGTTCTAAAAAATTTTTGGTCCATTCAATTGATGACAAGTTGGAATTTGCGTTAGCGGAACTTTCTGAAGGGAAGACTGGTTTAGCGAATATACTTAATTTCTTAAAAGAAATAGTTCATATCGATGTTAGCAAGATTAGTTTGATGGAATTGACAAATACACATATTAATCAGGAAAATGTTCCGTTGTTTGTCTTTGAGACTGAACAAAAGAATCAAAGAGAAGAATTAGGCGAAGGATATATTTGGGAAGAACCAGGTCAAATGCGCTCTGTTCTTGGAACTTACGAAGTAGAGGGAGTGCCTTTCTTCTAAAATACAGATTAAGCGAACAAAGAAGTTTGAATTTTTTTCAAACTTCTTTTTTTATTGTTTAATCCAGAAAAGACATTGAAATGTTCTGCTATAGATAATTTTTTAGTGCATTTTGTTTTCAAAATATGTAGAAAACGTTTGTATAACGAATAATAATAATTGATCGAAAAATCATTTCACAAAGTAATGCTTAATTTATAGTTGACCGAGGAAGAAATACATGATAAATTTAACAGCGTTGATTCTGGAAGCGGACGTTATATCACGTTTCTGAAAAAAACTTAAAAAATAGTTATTGACATGTTGACAATGACATGATAAGATAACTGAGTCGTTAAAAAAGAACAACTTGCGAAGCTTTATTCTATCGAAAAAAACTTCAAAAAAGTTCTTGACAAATAACAAACGATGAGTTATGATAAATGAGTTGCTGAAAGA
>ENA-OQJQ01000697-OQJQ01000697.1-human-gut-metagenome-genome-assembly--contig:-NODE-697-length-14808-cov-3.574028_pt1 | contig 14808 bp, 12 predicted proteins | sample MGYA00242609_ERZ504776 | MGnify/ENA primary metagenome ERZ504776 (study PRJEB26092, sample SAMD00036354) | human gut metagenome | host: Homo sapiens | study: EMG produced TPA metagenomics assembly of... | reverse complement strand
ACCAGAAAATGGGGCAAAAGTCAGTAAAATCAAGTGTTTTCAGTTTGCTCAGCAGACACTAATTAGAACAAAAAATATATTTTAATCAGACAATATATTTCTCTTTAATATTAAAATGAATAAGATCAAATATTGCCATGTAGAATACGCACTCTGACCCAATATAAATGCAGTAATGCTTCTGAAAATAGACTAAGATAGATTATAAAAGAGTACTTTGACCAACTATTATTCTCCCAAATGATAGTTGGTCAAGATATATTAATGTAATAGCTTAATCAAAAACTGATTTTTCAATAACATTTAATACAATAATTCCTATTCCCAACAATAGCAATAAAATTCCCGGTATGCATAAATACCATCTATAATGCTCTGGTGCTTTATTCTTTCTAATTAGCCACCAAAACGGTTGATTAGACATCATTTGTAATATAGCACCAATAATACAAACAATAGCAAAAAGCATTGAAAAATTGAAATTCATAAAACCTCCTATTGATTTATTTCATTACAATTTTGTAGTAAATTTTTGCTGTACTAAAATACGTTACAATATAAATTATTACAAACAATATTACAATTATACTAGCGCAAATTAGTAACACTATAATATTACTTAATCCGAACGTAGCAAGTAGCATTGCAATAGCATATATAGAAACTATTAAATGCAAAACTGATCCAAATAATGGTAAAAAAAACATAGTACTTATTTCCTTGTAAATAATATCCTTTGCTTCTTTTTGATCAAGTCCTATTTTCTGCATCACTTCAAAGTTGTAACGATCATTGTATCCTTCAGTAATTTGTTTATAATAAATAATCAAAGTCAAAAAGATGATAAACAGTAAACTCAACAATAAACCAACAAACAGAAATCCTCCATAGGTATATGAATCTGTCTCTCCCTGAAGAAGTACATTTTCAAAATTTATATCTGCGTATTTATCATTCAACTGATTTTGCAATGTGGATATAAATAATTTTTCTTTTTCTCCTGACGAATCAAACATCACATTATAATCCCAACGAAATTTATTCTCAGATGGATTTAATTCTGCTAAAATTTTATCTATTTCATCTTGCGTTGAACATATAAAATAACAATGTGTTTCAGAAGATAAAATACTTTTATTTTGAATTGATAAAGAATCTAATTCATCTTTCACATTATATTTCAGAGTCCCGAATTTTATATATTCCTTTCCTAAATCATGGCTTGAAGAAAAAGCCAAGATTTCGCTGTTTTCAAGTAAAATTTTTTTCCCTTCCATTCTATTATAATCTTCTAATGTCATTAAATAAATTCCACATGTATCACTAGGATTGTCTATTCCTGGTTGATAAATTGAACACTTACCATCTTTATATACTCCACTCAAACGTAGTGTATTAAAACTTGTTTCTTTATTTATCGTTATATCGTATTGATCCACTATTTGATATATAAATTGATTCAATGTGTTTATATCATTTTTTGATGCATCAATAGATATTTTTGTTTCCATTGGAAAACTGAATGCTAACATCTCTTTTTGTCCTACATACAAAGATAAAGTCGTTGTTGTAATCACCATAACTACAGTACTCAAAATGCAAATATTGGAAAGACCTCTTGCATTCTGTTTCAATCGATAAATCAAACTAGATACTGAGACAAAATTTTTAGGATTATAATAGTATTTTTCATTCTGTTTTAATCTTTTTAAAATAACAACTGAACACGAAGAAAAAAATAATATTGTCCCAAATAGGATCAAAATTGAAATTGGAATAATTCGACCAATTATCTCAATTGGGGATTGAATTGTAAGCATTAATGTATATGCAATAACAAGACTTCCACCTCCCAAAATTGCTTTTATCTTCGTAAAAGACCGATAATTATCTCCTTTATTTGCAGCATACAATAATTCAACTGGTTTTGATTTAGCTACTGAGAATATATTATATATCACTATAATAATACCAATAATTACAAAACAAAATATTGTTTGTATCATTGCTTGTATAGAAAAATGAAAAGTCAGATTGCTATTTAACCGTAATAGTTTTAACAAAATAAGGAAAAATATCTTTCCTAGACAAGCTCCCAATAGAATTCCTATACCAATTCCTACGCTACTAATTAGTATAATTTCATAACAAAGCAATTTTGCTATATGTTTTTTTTCTAAGCCAAAAATATTATATAATCCCAACTCTTTTTTGCGTTGTTTAATCAAAAATTTATTTGTGTATAACAAAAATACACCTGAAAATATACCAGTCATAATAACCCCAGCTTCAAGAAATTGTATAAACACATAGCTTCCTGGAAGATTTTCAATGATTTCTTGACTTTGAATCGATGCCATTATAAAGAAAATAACAACCGATAATAAATTTGTCAAAAAAAACGGAAAATATATAGACTTATTTTTCTTTATATTAGAAATAGTAAGTTTAAAATAAAATTCAGTCATTATATCACTCCTTTTGCAAAAGTATTGTTAAATTGTCAGATATTTTATTTTGAAAAAGATCACTCTTCATATTACCACGGTGTAACTCATTAAAAAGACGACCATCACGAATAAACATAACCCGTTGTGCAAAGCAAGCTGTCTTTACGCTATGTGTTACAACTAAAATTGTTTGTCCCATGTTATGAATGTTCTTGAACATTTGCATAACTTGATCCGACGAACGTGAATCCAAAGCCCCTGTTGGTTCATCCGCAAGAATCAATTTAGGGCTAGTAATCATTGCACGTGCAATAGCACCTCTCTGCTTTTGTCCTCCCGATACTTCATAAGGATACTTATCCAAAATATTAACAATATCCAGTTGTGTTGCCAAAGATTCTAGCCGACTATCCATAGTCTTCTTAGGGACATTAGAAAGAACTAAAGGAAGATAAATATTATCTCTTATCGAAAAATTGTCTAATAAATTAAAGTCCTGGAAAACAAACCCTAAATTTTCACGCCTAAATCTTGAAATTTTATCTTCTTTAATTTTTACAATATTTATTCCATCAAGAAGCACCTCACCTGTGGTGGGATAATCTAAAGCAGCCAAAATATTAAGTAATGTTGTTTTTCCAGATCCACTTTCTCCCATAATAGCAATAAATTCACCTTGTTCCACACTAAAAGAAATATCTTTTAATGCTTCGACTTGATTATTTCCAAAACGATTGCAATAGATTTTTTTCAAATGGTTTACCATTAATAAATTTGAATTATTATTCATATTAATCTCCTCTCAATTATATTCTACAATTAGATTATAAAAAAAACAGTAAATGTCTACCATAGATTAAGGTGACATTTACTGCTCTTATCTTTCATTGTCTGTAAGGTCATCTTATTAATCAATAAACAAAGTATCATTTTCTGGCAAATGAATCGTCACAGTTGTTCCAATGTTCACTTCAGAAGAAATTGAAAGCGAGCACCCTAATATACGAGAAACTTTTTTACACATATACAGACCACACCCCGTAGATTTTTGATAAAGGTGACCATTAAAACCTGTATAGCCTTTTTCAAATATTCGTGGTAAATCTTCATTAGAAATTCCTATTCCTGTATCTTTGATACATATCTGCAATGGCGTAGGCTGATAAATCGAAACACTTCCTTTATTTGTATATTTTGCAGCATTGGAAACCAACTGCTCCAATATAAAGAAGAACCATTTTTTATCTGTAAGAATCGTATTATCCAAATTATATAAATGCACTTTTAAATGTTTTGCAATTAAAATCGCAGAATGATTTTTTATTACTTCTTGTACCAAAGGCAAAAGTTTTATTTTTTTTAACACTAGATCTGAGCAACAATTCTCGAGCTGTAAATATTTTAATGCCATATCTACATATCTAGATATTTGTATTAATTCACTTTTCCACTTGCTTGGTGTTGTATCACCAGTTTGTAACATTAACTCCATCACATATATAGGTGTTTTTATTTGGTGTGTCCAGAGTATATAATAATCATCTCGTTCAGCATCTATTTTTTTCTGTTTAACCCGTTCATCCTGCCATATTTCTATTATCTCTTCTATCAATTTCTGATAACATTTTTCCGTCAAACTGTCTGCTCTTGGAAATTCCAATAAGCTTAAAAATTGTCTTCCTTTCATATTATATAATTTAAAATTTTTTTGATAAGTACGCTGTAAATCAATCAATACAAATGGAAACACAAATAAAAATATCAAAAAAGTAGCGTATAGAATTGGCTCAAAACGTACATCATAAAGAAAATAAAGTAATGTATTGCAAATAATAAATCCTATAAAAGCAAGAATAATTTTATATTTATCTTTAAAATATTGTATAATAAATCGCTTTTTATCCAACTTGGTATCCCATTCCTTTCCGTGTTATAATGAAATTATCAATACCAATTTTAGATAATTTATTTCGTACTCGCGTTACATTTACCGTAAGTGTATTATCATCAACAAATGTATTATCATCCCACAACGCTTTCATAAGCATATCTCTTGAAACACTTTTTCCTTTATTAATCATAAGTTCTTTTAATATAACGAAATCATTACGAGATAATTCCAATATGTTACCTTGATACTGCAATTTTGCGTTATCTAAATCCAATACTACTTCACCACATGCAATCACGTTCATCATTTCTCGAAAATCATATGTACGGCGTAATAATGAGTTAATTTTAGCAAGCAAATAATTAAGTTCAAAAGGTTTTACTATAAAATCGTCACCTCCCATATTCATCGCTAAAATCATATTAAGATTGTCACTTATAGATGAAATAAAAATGATGGGAACTTTTGAAATTTTTCTTATTTCCTGACACCAGTGATACCCATTATAATGAGGTAACATTATATCCAATAAAATAATTTCTGGCTTAATTTTAATAAATTGTTCCATTATGCACTGAAAATCTTTAAGGTATTCGCATTGAAATCCCCACGTTTCTAAAAAATCACTAATAAACTGGGCAGCATTTAGATCATCTTCTATAATCAAAATTTTATATCGTGTCATTCAAGTCTCCTTCCTATATTTTGCAGTTCTTTCTACTTAATAATATAACATCACTTTCTATAAAATCATATAATACATTTACTATTTGTTTAACTGTTGATATAATTTTCTTCCCTCCACCTCCATGTACCTCTGTACTTCCTGATTCGTGAGTCCTTTTATCATTAATTACACTCATTATTTTATCTGCTAAATCTTCAAAATTAAATTTATTTTCTTTATATTTTGTTATAAAAAAACTCTGCACTCCAAAAGATGCTCACGTGTTCCAGGCTACTTGGTATTTTGCAAAGGTAGGCATGCTCTGGATTAGCTACATCTACTAATGTCATACATGTATTGCACCCTGGCTGATTACTCTCTGTCTCTTTAAGCCACCTGTCCGGACTTTGTAAACCAATCCACCATTTCGGTAATTCAAATCCACTTTAGACTCTATTACATATGTATCAGATGCTCTCTCTGCATCAAAGACAGCAAGGAAAACACAAGTGATAAACTGATTGAAATGTGTCTTACAACAATGGCAGACAAATTCCGTATCTGGAATCCTCTGTTACAACAGCAAACATTTATCAATCTACCACATAAGATAAATGCCCTAAGGTTTCTTGGAACACATTGGATTCAAACAGTTTTCCAAGTGGAACATTTCGGACAAACGACGAGTGAAGCATGCAAAAAAATAATTTGTACATTATTCATCCACCTCCCTTCTGTAGGACGCAAATGAAATTGCATCTCCCATTTGGAATTTACTTTGAGCACATTTTGTCTCTAAGGCATCCAAAAAACAAAAAGTCTCTGGTTTTTGTTCCATCATTACAACTAGCAGTGTTGTTTTTCTATCAGAATACTCACCAATCTTTATATGTGTTGCTTGGAAAGGCTCAAACCCCAGGTGGAAAATGGTAATGATTTCAGGTTTCTCAGAATCCTACGAGATTTCTACAGTATACCAATCAATGTTTTGTTTCGTACCTTTGTCCCCGGAAACGGATGCACGCTCCTTTATCAACTTTTCGTTATTCATGATGCAAAAATGCTTCTGGCACAATATTTGTGTCAAGAATAGTCAATGGATGTCTATCTCAATTCCATCCCTGAAGCGGACTGATATCTTCTTCTGGAACAGCAGCACCAAGGCTTTCGTAGTATTCTGTAATGCCTTCATGCTTCTTCTTGTACAATAGGAACAAGAAAACCTCCTCCAACACAAATGGCAAAAGTGAACATACATAGTATGATGTCAGGTTCAAAAGGTTGTTAGCTATAAAAATATATAGATTGTTTGGAAAATATGTGTACATTTATCTCTAATCGTTGCTTAGAAACACAAAGTGCAATAAATATTGCAGAATAATTTGGAGACACTTAGCATAATTTTATTGAATCAATGGTTTTGCTCCCACATCTTACTATTTCACTATTATAATTTTGAGATTAAAACAATGCAATAAGCTTTTCTAAAATATATTTAAGCTTATTAGTATTGAAAAGCAAGTTTCGCCTGAGTAACTCAAAACTCACTCCGTGATTTTTTCCTACTCGACAAACTTGATGGGGATTTCGCTCCCCATACCCTCGACATCATCATATTTTTCAAATATGTGCATTGGCTCCTATTATCATAGTCGCAGCGTGTTTATTCCAACACGGTAACAAAAAAGATGTTTACTGCTATACTTTTCATAGCAATAAACATCTTTCTTATAAATTATTGTTCTTCTTCCTGATCTTTGACATTTAATATTGCCAGAACATCTTCCACCGTTCTTCCAGAAGCAATTACTGCCCGGAATAAAGTTTCCTTTTTCTGCTCCTCAATTTTCGCCTGAATTTCTTTTCTCTGTGAACGAAGCTGTTTCAATTCATTCTCTACTTCCTGAATTCTTTCGTTTACTGTTACAAGCTGCTCCTCCAAAGTAAGCACATTCTGTTTTTTTCTTCCTCTTGGCATAGTCAACCTCCATACAATTATTTTTTCTATTGTATCATGTTTTCAAACTATTTTCACAGTTATTTTGCATTTCCCAATACAGTTTCCTCTATCGGCTTATATATAAATAGAATTTTTATAAAAGGAGATTTTATACGATGGCAAGACCAAAAAAAGAAAAATCATTACGGCATACACATCAAATTATGCTGCGTCTTACTGATACAGAATACGAAATTATATCCTCGCAGGCAAAAGCCGCAGGTCTGCCTTTGGCAGAATTTGCCCGTAGACAAATTATGAACAAAAGAACAATTATAAAATGCGAACTGGTAGCTGATCTGCCGGAATTAAAAAAATTGATTGCCGAGTTTGGAAAAATAGGAAGCAATCTAAATCAGATTGCCCGGTATTTCAATAGCGGCGGTATTCATTCACAGGAAGTACAAAAATCTCTCCAACAGAGTCTTTCTAAAATCTATGAAATGAAATACGAAGTCTTAAAACTCGCCGGAAACTTTTCTTCCCAAAATATATCTGCTCCCACTCATTCAAGAGGTAATGAATATGGCAATTCTTAAGCATATTGCAATTAAAAATATGGACTATGGAGAAGCACAACGTTATCTTCTGTTTCAACATGATGAACATACGAAAAAGCCAATCCTTGATGAAAATGGAGAACTCATTCCAAGAACGGAATATTACATTGACGGCATCAACTGCGATCCCTTCTCTTTTGATTTGGAATGTAAAGAGTTAAATGCACAATATCATAAAAATCAAAATTTTGATGACATCAAATCTCACCATTATATTCTGAGCTTTGATCCGAAAGATACCGAAGAACATGGATTGGCCGGAGAAAAGGCACAACAACTCGGATTAGAGTATGCTCAAAAAAATTTTCCGGGACATCAGGCTCTTGTATGTACCCATACAGACGGAAATAATGAAAGTGGAAACATTCATGTACATATTGTAATCAATAGTTTAAGAAAATATGATGTGGAACACCAGACATTTATGGAACGCCCCTGCGATGCCCGTGCCAGATACAAACATCATCTAACACCAGCTTATCTCATTTATTTAAAACGCTCACTTATGGATATTTGCCACAGGGAACACTTACATCAGGTAGATTTGCTTTCTCCGGCAGAGAAAAAAATTACAGATAGAGAGTATCGTGCAAAGCACACTGGACAAAAAAAATTGGACACTCTGAATAAAGAAATGTTGTCCAAAGGAATTGCTCCACGCCAAACAGTTTTCCAGACACAAAAGGAGTATCTGCGAACCGCTATTGAATACGCTGCCGCTTCTTCCTGCAATATAGAAGAATTTCAAGCGACACTTTTGAAAAACTACCAGATCACTTTAAAAATAAGCCGAGGACGTTTCAGCTATCTGCACCCGGAGCGAAATAAGTTCATTACCGGAAGATCGCTAGGTTCCCATTACACAGAAGATTATCTGTTTTCAATTTGGGAAAAGAAGAAAGAACCCCAAAATCAATCTCACACAAGATCAGATATTTTCACTCCTCATTCTAACTCTACTACTTCTGCATTTACGGAAGAAAAAGAAACGGAAGCCTTCTGTTTTATAAAATCAGACCTGCGACTTGTCATAAATCTGCAGCAACGTGTCAAAGCACAGAACAATCCGGTTTATGCCAGAAAAGTAAAACTTTCCAATTTACAGCAAATGGCAAAAACCATTGCTTATGTACAGGAACGTGGCTATTCCACAGAAGATGATTTGATGATTGCACTGACTACATCACAGTCAGAAACTGCCAACTGTCGAAAAAACCTCCGTTCCACACAGCAGGAATTGAAAAGGATCAATGAACAAATTCATTACACCGGGCAATATCTTGCAAATAAATCTGTTTACAGGGAATTTTTACACGCAAAAAATAAAAAACAATTCCGACAGGAACATCTGTCAGAAATTACGCTTTATGAAACTGCCCGGAATTTCTTAAAACAACAATCAGGAGCTGAAAAGTTACCCTCCATGAAACTGTTAAAATCCGAAAAGGAAAAGCTTCGTATTCTGAAACACACACAATATCAGGAATATCAAGAAAAGAAAAAATATGAAAAAGAATTACAAACCGTCTGTAAAAATGTAGATATGATTTTACATGGAACCTCTGATTTACCAAAAAGTTCTGAAAAGGATTTGGCACAACGCTAAACACTACATTCTCAAGATTTCTCCATGACGGTTTTGATATTCAAATGGCACAGAATTTAGAAAGAGCGGGGATGCTGATGTGTAACTTAAGCCAGGAGATCGTAGATCGTACTCTTTTATATGCTATCCTACGGTACCTAATGGAATTTGTCAACTGGACTGCTGAACAGGCTATGGCGGCTCTGAAAATTGAGCAGAACGTCCCAAATATGCCTCTATGTTAGAAGAACAATATTCGGAACGAGGGAAACCTGAATATCCAAATTGAAGTTTCCCTCTTTTTATTTTCGTTTACGCTCCATCTCATTTTCTATAACCGACTGTGTCAAATTCTTTGCATTTAAAGCAGCCTGTTTTAAATGCAAACGGTCTAATACGGAAATTCGTGTTCCTATCTTACGGGGCTTTACTGGCAAATTATTCATTCTTCCATCAATCATATTATAATTTTGTTCTTCTGTGATCTCTGCACTTCTTAAATATTCTCCATTTTCATAGGCTTTCTGCCAGGTTTCCAAAACAGGTTTCCCACCTTTTTCCCGTATTTCTTGTGAGTGCAGATAGGAAATGATCTGTTCTTTGACTGTTTCATCAAATCCCGTCGTAACCTGATCCACTATTAACTTTCCAGTTCCATCTACCACCACCCAAGCGGCATTTTTCCCGTATGTCGTATGCTCCATCAGGAAAAATTCTTTTCCTTCCACCACCAGATTATCGAAGGCAAGCCAGCTTCCTTCTTTCCCTTCAATATGAAAATTGGTAGTGGCAAGAGAAATCAATGTACTGGACGAACCATTCCGAATAAAACCTGCTAAAATAGTAAATCCCTCTTTTTCCAAATAGTAAGCTGCCGCTTTCCCATTTTTATCTAAAATCAGCACGTCCCCAATGCTTAACGCATGTCCGGAAAAATTCTTAGGCAACTGTTTTACCAAACGTTTTCTAATATTATCCGGGGTTTCATCATGGCGCATCCAACTTCTATATACTTGCTTATAATCTGTATAGCGTATCTGGATATGTTCTTTTTGTAATTCTGCATAAGGGCGAAAACGCTTTTTTCTGTTTTCGGGGATTTCTCTAAGCTGATACACTGCGAATTGATTACCTTCCATAACTGTTTTTCCTATATTTCCCTCTTTTCGTTACAATTCCACCTCTTTCTTACGAGTATGGGACATTTCTTCTTTTTTCTCCTGTTTCTTTAACTGTTCCTTCCGTTTTTTTAAGGCTTTTAACACAGAAAGTTTTCTTCCCGTTGTTCCCTCCTCTTTTGACTGTTCTGCTGTGTTTTTCCGTTGTTTTTCTGCCAATATTCTCTCTAAATCTCTCATTGCCTTTTGTACCAACGGACTTTCTTTATAATGGGGAACTAAGTCAATCAAGTCTTTGGAAATTTTCCCTCCAGACATCAATTCGTATTCTCCATCATAGATACTTCCATCTTCCAGACAAAATCCAATTCCTTTTATCCCATGAATGCGGTCCTCTGGAATCGTTTTATATTTTTCTACGGCTTCTTCCAATGTCAGATTTTCATAATATTCCCCCATAGAAGGAAATTCCATACATTCTGCAGCATAGAAAGAAATTTGGGGTTCTTGTACCGTTTCCTGTAATATTTTCCCCTGCTTTTCTGCTTCTCTTTCGTCAAGATACTGTTCTGCACGCTTTATGTATTCCTGCAATGTCCCGTTTTTTTCCAACGAAATTGGATTTATATCAATCTTTAATCCGGCAATCCTCATTTCATTTTCCTGAAGCAGATTAAAAAAGTCATCTTCCCTGATGTCCCCGGTATAAGAAAGCACCACATCAAGATCAGAGTCTTCCCTATATAAAGTTTCTCTTGTGCGGCTTCCATATACTCTTGCTGCCAATAAACTGACTTCTTCATATCCAGCCTCTTCCAGTTCCGCCTGTGCGTAACAAAGTACCGATTCTTCAATGTTCTGACGGCTCTCCCCATGTAACAGTTCTTCTTCCCGAATATCAATCTGTGAAGTTGGTGTCAGTTCCCCTTCATATAATCTCTTTTTCTCTCCTTCTATTACAGATTTTTTAAGTTCTTCATAGGAAAATGGCTCGCAAGGCAATTTCCCAATTCCTTCCTCTCTAAATATCCAAGAAACAACTTCTTCTTTAGAGGCAGTTATATTCTCGTAAAGCTGTCCACCAATCTCACGAAGCGCTTGGTCATAAATGATATATTCATAGCCTTCTGAAATTTTCTGTAACATCACATACCCATATCCAGATTGGAAAGCCATGTTATTTTCTTCACTCTCCATCAAGGGCTTTAATATCTCATACGACTTTTGCGGAAAATATTCAGCCCGCTCAACCTGTTCCTGAAGCATTTCACTGTCTATTTTCCCACATGCAGTTAAATCTATCCCTTCCTCTAACAGTAGCTCTTTTACTGCTTCTTGAAGTGTAACATCAAAGGTATCGTATACCCCTCCATCTAATTCTTGAAACTCTTGATCGTAAAAGGTATAATCATACCCCTCCTCTGTTTCCTGAATAAAGAAAAAATGTCCCGTTGTTTCTATCTGATAAGCTGCTTCTCTTGCTTCATCAAAAATACTTACCTTTGAAGTTTCTGCCTTATCCTGCTCCGCAACAATCCCTTTTTCTCCCAGATATTCTCTGATTGCTTTCATAGCCTCCTGATCCAGGCCATTTTCCAAATCCTGTGCGACCAATCTGCCCTCTGCATTTACCAAAACTGGTGCAACCGAAGTCCCATATTCGTTATGCTCCATGAGATAAAAGTGTTCTTTTTGAATTTCCATTTCTTCTACCGGGTGCCATAAGCCTTCATGCTGTTCCACTTCCACCTCTTTTGTGTCCATACGGATTTTTGTTTCTTTTTCATTCTGAACACTATCTCTTTCGTTTCTATCTGTTTCCAATTCTTTGATTTTTTCTTCCAGTTCCTTAATAAACTCTCCTGCGGTTCTTCGTATTGCGTCCATGAAAGTCCTCAATTCCCACATCTTCAGATTGTCACTCCAGCCAGCAATATAAGGGAAAGAATAATCAGAAGTATCCAGCCCAAAATATTGACACACCGTATAGGCAATGCTTTCCGCTTCTATCTCCTTTGTTCTCTGATCCTTTTCTTCTCCTGCTTTCTCCAATAATTCTCTGTCATGCAGCTTTGCATGGGCGATTTCGTGAATGAGTGTTTTTATCGTCTGACTTTCACTCATATCTTCTTTCACAACAATCTCTTTCCCCTTATTGCTGTAATACCCCTTTTCTTCTCCTCCTGTTTCACCAAAGTGGATAAGAACAGGGGATAGTTCTTTGACCGCCTGTAAAAACAACGGAAAGTTTTGTACCTGCTCTGTTAAATCCGGTATTGCAATTTCCGGTAAAGGCTCTCCATACGTTTGTGATACATCAAATACACGGACTACCCGAAAATCAGAAACAACATGCTCAACCACTTCTGTTTCTGGCTGCCCGTCCGGTCCCAAAATCGGCTCGTTTGTTTCCGGATCAAATTTTTCTACAACTTCCTTTTCTTTCCTCTGTGAGGGAGCAATAATCTGAATTCCTTTTTCTCCTTTTTTTACCTGACGATGAAAATTTTTCTGCCATGCAGAATATCCCGCTACCAAAGTTGCCTCTGGTCTTTGCAGTGCAATCAAAACCGTATTATTAAAGCTGTAATTATAAAATTTTGACATAGTTTTTAAATATTCTTTATACCGTTCTGATGTAAATAACTCTTTTACACCTTCTTCCAATTGCTTCGTAATTTCATACATTTGCTGCTCTCTATTTCCTGCCATAGATCAATCCTCCATAAAAATGTCCCGCCAGTTTCCTGACGGGACTTCCCTTCTATAACTGCTGTTCCTGCTTTTTCTTCTGCGTATTTCTATTTTTCCAGCCTTTTTCCATATTTCTTTGTGTTGTCTTCAATCTGCCAAGCACCGAAGATTTTTCTATTTTCCCTTTTCGACCTTCTGACACTCTGCCTACATAATTGACTGACCTTCTCGGCAAATCTGCCACCTGATCTACTTCTTTCCCTTGATCTTGCGGCATTTCCTTTTCGTCCATATTCAAAAGGGAGTTCAGTTCTGCAAGCCTTTCCATCTTCTCCTGTAACTCCTTTTCTTTTGGAAAAGGCTTCATAGCTTCCTCCTGTGCTGTTTCCAACTGCTTCTGCAGTGTTTCCAGCTTTTGCTCCGTTTCTTCCATTTTCTTCTCAATTCCACCTAACGCATTGCTGATACGCTGTAAATTTCCAAGAATATCCTTTCCCATCTCAATCAGATAACTGCATTTTCTCTTAATGGTCATGATGTACCGTTGATTAAAAGCATCAAATTTTGCATATAAAGAAAAGTCATGAAACGTTCCTATTTTTCCCTCTGTATGAATGGCTTTTAGTCCTTCACATGCTGCCAAGAGCGCTGTTCCTGCTTCTTTTTTATCCGTAAAGGTTTTGTTGGAAACAATCATTGAAAAATCTTCTTTCTCAAAAATAGGACGGACAGCTTCTGCGTCGGAACGAAGCCCGGCAAGGCGTTCTTTCTGTGCAGCAATCCGCATCGGATAATTTTTTGCAATATCCGTTTCCAGTTTATATTTCTGGCTGGTATAGTTTGCCTTTAATAATTTCAATTTACTTACCTGTATATCCAAGTCCATTTTTTCCTTGATATAAGGATTTCCTGTTGCCAGTGCCTTAATTTCTGCATACGACAATGCTGTGTCATCGACATCTTCACAGGCACGAACAGGGGATTTGCTTGTCATAATCTGGGAAATAAATTTCTGTTTATTCTCCAAAATCTGCCACATATACGCATCAAATGTATTTTCTGTCACATATCGGAAAATCTTGACTTTTTTATTTTGATTGCCCTGCCGCAAAATTCTTCCCTCCTGTTGTTCCAAATCTGCGGGCTTCCAAGGGCAATCTAAATGATGCAGGGCAATCAGGCGATCTTGAATGTTCGTCCCTGCCCCTAATTTGGGGGTAGAACCCAGCAAAACCCTGACCTGACCGGAACGCACTTTTGCAAAAAGTTCTGCTTTTTTTGTTTCGGTTCCTGCTTCATGAATAAACACAATTTCCTCTTTTGGTATCCCTTTTGTTACCAGCTTTTCCCGAATATCATCATATACATTAAAAGAACCGTCATTTTTCGGAGTAGATAAATCACAAAAAATAAGCTGTGTGGAAAGCTGTTCCTTTGTTTCCTCCCAAATGGAAAAGGTATTTTCCACACAGCGGTTAATCTTACTGTCTTCGTAATCTGGAAGCATGTTATTGATAAGACGCTGATCCAACGCACATTTTCGTCCATCGTTGGTGTCGGGTAGGATACCGGCGAGGTAGCAATGGCTCCTTTTCCGTTATCCCCCCTCAGAACCGGACGTGATACTTTCGCATCATCCGGCTCCCCAGTAATTCCATTTCAAGAACTTTTGGTTATATTACCATTGTGGATTGCTACATGGCATTCCCGACATACCACAAGCGTTTTTCTTTTTCTGGCAGACATTATCTGTACCCATTTAGGTACTTGTTACAACGCATTTTATTTGATGCCATAATTTGCAGAATTCGGAAAATTAAAATATCCCATTTTTAGCCTTGTTA
>ENA-OQJQ01000683-OQJQ01000683.1-human-gut-metagenome-genome-assembly--contig:-NODE-683-length-15054-cov-6.001135_pt1 | contig 15054 bp, 9 predicted proteins | sample MGYA00242609_ERZ504776 | MGnify/ENA primary metagenome ERZ504776 (study PRJEB26092, sample SAMD00036354) | human gut metagenome | host: Homo sapiens | study: EMG produced TPA metagenomics assembly of... | reverse complement strand
GGCGTGCAGAACGAGATCGCATGGGGTCACCAGATCCGCAGCTATGTGTTCATGCCCTACACCATGGTCAAGGATCACCGCACCAACTACGAGACCGGCAATGTTGATGCCGTGATGGATGGTGATCTGGACGGCTTTATCTTTGCTTACCTCAAGGCCGCCAGCCGCGGGGAGCTGCAGGATACCTAAAATTTGTCATAAAATGTCAGAGGGACCTCGCCGTTGGGCGGGGTCCCTCTTTTGATTACAGGTGCAGATATTTTCCGGTGATGCTGGCGGGATCGGCGGCCACCTGCTCCGGTGTGCCGCAGGCCACGATGCGCCCACCGCTCTCGCCGCCGCCGGGGCCAAGGTCCACGAGATAGTCGGCGTTGCGGATCACATCCAGATCGTGCTCAATGACCACCACAGTGGCCCCGCTGTCAATGAGGCGCTGGAACACGCCCAGCAGGGTGCGCACATCCAGCGGGTGCAGGCCGATGGTGGGCTCGTCGAATACAAACACGGTGTCGGCCTGCCCTTTGCCCATCTCGCTGGCGAGCTTGAGCCGCTGGGCCTCCCCGCCCGAAAGGCTGGGGGTGGCCTCGCCCAAAGTCAGGTAGCCCAGCCCCAGGTTGGAAAGGGTCTGCAGCCGGCTGGCCACCAGCTTGAGGTCGGCACAGGCGGCAAGGGCCTCGTCCACGCTCATCTCCATCAGGCGGGGCAGGCTCTCGGCCTGGGTGCCGTCCTTCCGGGTGCGGTAGAGGGCGGCGGCATCCTTCTGGTAGCGGGAGCCGCCGCAGTCCGGGCAGGTGATCTCCACATCCGGCAGGAACTGGATGTCCAGGCTGATGGTGCCGGTGCCGTCGCAGCCGGGGCAGCGCAGGCGGCCCGTGTTGTAGGAAAAATCGCCCGCCTTGCAGCCCTTCTCCCTGGCAAGGGGGGAGCGGGCGTAGATCTTGCGCAGCTCATCGTGGACATTGGCATAGGTGGCCACCGTGGACCGCACATTGATGCCGATGGGCGTTGCGTCAATGAGCTTGACCTGCGCAATGCCCGGTGCAGTGATGCTTTCCACATGGGCGGGCAGAGCTTCGCCCTTGGCGGCGGCCTCCAGCGCGGGGATCAGGCTTTCCAGCACCAGCGTGGTCTTGCCGGAACCGGACACGCCGGTCACCGCAATGAGCCGCCCCTTGGGCAGCCGGACTTCCAGCGGCTTGACGGTGTGGATGGCCCGGGTGCGCAGGGTGATGGTGCCCAGCGCAAAGAGCTCCGCTTCCGGGGTGCGGGTGCGGGCTGAGAGGGTGTGCAGGTCGGCAAGGAAGGGCCCGATGCGGGAGGCCGGGCTTTGAGCCACCTGCTCCACAGTGCCCTGTGTCAGGATGGTGCCGCCGTTTTCACCGGCACCGGGGCCCATCTCAATGAGCCAGTCGGCATCCCGCAGGATCTCGGTGTCGTGATCCACCAGCACGATGGAGTTGCCGTCCGCGATCAGGTCGTGCATCACGCCCCGCAGGCCCTCGATGTTGGAGGGGTGCAGACCGATGGAGGGCTCGTCCAGCACATAGAGCACGCCGGTGGTGCGGTTGCGCACCGAGCGGGCCAGCTGCACCCGCTGGCGCTCCCCTGTGGAAAGGGTGGCGGCCTCCCGGTCAAGGGAGAGGTAGCCCAGCCCCAGATCCAGCAGGCGGGCAGCGGTGGCCTGAAAGGACTCGCAGATGCTCTCAGCCATGGGACGCATCTCCACGGGCAGGGAGGCGGGCACCCCCTCCACCCACTGAACCAGCGTGTCCAGCGTCATGCGGCAGGCATCGGCCAGCCCGATGCCCCGCAGCCGGGGAGCCCGGGCCGCGGCGTTCAGGCGGGAGCCGCCGCACGCAGGGCAGGGGCCCTGTTTCAGAAATCGCTCCACCCGCTTCATGCCCTTTTCGTCCGTTACCTTGGCAAGGGCGTTCTCCACGGTATAAACGGCGTTGAAGTAGGTGAAATCCATTTCGCCCGCCGCGCCGGTCTTGCTGTTCTGGTAGAGCAGGTGCACTTTTTTGGCGGGGCCGTGGAACACCATGTCGCGCTCTTCCGGGGTCAGCTCCCGGAAGGGAACGTTGGTGCGCACGCCCATCTTTTCGGCGATCTCCTTCATCAGTGACCACATCAGGGTCTGCCAGGGCAGCACCGCGCCCTCGTTGATGGAAAGGCTCTCGTCCGGCACCAGAGTGGATTCGTCCACCACCCGCACGATGCCGGTGCCCTCGCAGTCTGGGCAGGCTCCGGTGCTGTTAAAGGCGAACTGCTCCGCGCCCAGCACCGGCACCTGCGCGCCGCACCGGGGGCAGTAGAGCGGGATCTCGGCCGCAATGTTCAGGCTGGGCGGCACCATGCAGCCGCAGGCGGGGCAGGGGTAGTGGGACAGCCGGGAGAACATCAGGCGCAGGCTGTTCAAAAGCTCGGTCATGGTGCCAAAGGTGGAGCGCATCCCGGGCACGCCGGGCCGCTGGTGGAGGGCCAGTGCGGCGGGAACATAGCGGATCTCGTCCACCTGCGCCTTTTCGGCCTGGGTCATCCGGCGGCGGGTATAGGTGGAAAGGGCCTCCAGATAGCGGCGGGAGCCCTCGGCGTAGAGGACACCCAGCGCCAGCGAGGACTTGCCGGAGCCGGACACGCCCGCAATGCCGACGATCTTGTGGAGCGGCACATCTACGTCGATGTTCTTCAGGTTGTGCACCCGCGCGCCCCGCACCCGGATGGCGGCGGGGAGAGCGGAACTGGATTCGTGGTTCATCGTGTCTCCTTTCTCTGAATGGGGTCACAAAAGGCTCCCCCGCAGGGGAGCCGGAAAGATCATAAACCGAGGGGATCAAACCGCTGGTGTTCGAGCTGGTCGATCACCGCCTGCGCTGCCGGTGCAATGGGGGCGGGCACTGCGGCGGGGCGGCTGAGGTAGTAGCCCTGCAGCAGGTCCACGCCCAGACCGATGACGGTGCGTAGCTGGGCCTCGGTCTCAATGCCCTCGGCGATGAGCTGCATACTGCGGGCGTGGGCGTAAGCCACAATGTTGGAGACGATCTGCTGCTTATCACGGTCGGTGTCGATCCCGCGCACAATGGAAATGTCGATCTTGATATACCGGGGCGAGAGCTCCAGCAGGTTCAATTCGTTGCTGTAGCCGCTGCCGTAGTCATCCAGCGCAAAGGAGCCGGAGAAGCCCGGAACATTCCGCTTCCGCTCCAGACATGCGCGGTCCAGATCCTCCTGTTCGGTGATCTCCACCACCAGCCGCTTGAGCAGCTCGGGGTAGCGCTGGGCATATTCCTCCACATCCTCATTCGTCAGGCTGACATTGGCGATGGAGTTGATGAAGAGCAGGGCATCGCTTTGGAACAGGCCCCGTGCCTGCATGCGCTGGAAGATCTTGCTGGAATGGAACACAGTGATCCGTTCGATCTCATACAGGCGGCCCGTCTCATGGGCCAGCTGCATGACCTGAGCGGGGGAGTGCAGGGTGGGCAGATCCACCCGCATGAGGGCCTCGTAGGCTGCGATCCGGCCGCTGCGGGCAGAGCAGATGGGCTGGAAGTGGTAGGACACCAGCTCCTCCTGCAGCAGGAGCTCAAAGTCCTGCTGGGTCTGGGCGGCGTATGCCTCCTGATGGTAGCTGCCGATATCAAAATCACACATGCGGCCCTTGTGGGAATGCTTGACCTGATACATGGCAAAGTCGGCATATTTTTTCAGGGTGAGCAGGTCGTGGCCGTCCGTGGGGTACCAGGCAATGCCGCCCGAGATGCTGATGTGCAGCTGCTTGCCGTTGGGCAGGATGGACACGCTGCGCTGCAGGGCGGCACTCAGCAGCTCCAGCTGGGCGCGGAGCTGATTCTGATCCTGGTAGCCATAGAAGAAGATCAGGAATTCATCGCCCGAAAGGCGGGAGCAGATGGTGTTGGCGGGCGTATTGGCCGCAAAGCACTGGCCGGTCTGGCGGATGTACTGGTCGCCCCAGTCGTGGCCGTAGGTGTCGTTGATCTGCTTGAGGTTGTCCAGATCCATCATCAGCAGGGCGGCACAGCCCAGCTTTTCGGGCTGCTGGAACAGCGCGTCACAGGCGCGATCAAAGGCACGGCGGCGGTACAGGCCGGTCAGGGTATCGTAATCGCGCTCGTGCTCAATGCGCTGCTGCTCCAGCACCGTGGTGGTCATATCCTCAGCCAGACCCACCTCGGAGGCACTTTCGCCCAGGATATGGGTGACGCGCAGGGTGATGTAGTGGGTGCTGCCGTCGGGCTGGGGGATGGCAAAGACCTTGTTGTTGGCCGGGGACAGGCGGTAGAACCACCGCTGCTCCAGTGTGCCCATCAGGGCGCGGAAAGCCTTTGGCGTGAGCGGATCAGGCTGCTCCTGTGCAAGGCCCAGCATGGAGAAGAAGTTATCAGTCACATAAACGCTGTCATCGCGCAGCTCATAGCCGCCCAGCTCCGCACTGGCCAATTTCATAATGCGCAAAAAGCGGGTGGAGGAGTCCAGCACGTCCTTGCTCAGCTGGGTAAAGGCAGAGGAAAACTGATCCAGCTCCCTGATGCCGGTGGTGGAAAGATGCGGGATGGCGGAGGAATCCGCTTCGGCAGCGGCTACCTCAGCCGAGAGCTTGGCAACGGGCCGGGCCAGCCGCCTGCTGATCAGCCAGCTGCAAACAAAGCCAACGGCCAGCGTGATCAGAATGATGAAGGAGAACAGCTGCTGCAGCCGCTGGGCAAAAGCAAAGAGCTGCACCGCGGGAACAGAGCCCACGAGAAGCCAGTGCTCGCCCGAGAAAGGAGCATTCCGGCTGTAGAGGTTCAAGGGGGAGATCGAGGCAATGTAGAGGGCATCGCTGAAGAGGTAGCGGCGGGTCTGGGCACTGTGGAGGCGCAGCGTAAGGCTTTCGTCCGCAGAACCCGGCTGCCCGTCGCAGTGGGAACGGAGCACCGGACGCAGCTGCAGTTCAGAGGCAGAGAGCTCCTCCGTACCGGTCACGGCAAGGAAATAGGTGCCGTTGTTTTGCAGCTCAGAGCAGGGCAGATTCTCCCACAGGTAGTCGGCCAGCAGCTCCACGCCGATTACGCCGTAAACGGTGCCGTCCGGCAGGATCAGGGGCTGGCTGTAGGCAATGGCCTCGTGGGTGTCTCCGGGAATCGGATAGGATTGTGAGGTCCAGTGGCCATAATCGGAGGCGGCAAGGCTGGCTCCGTCTTTATAGGCGGCCTGGAAAGGGGGATAAAGGAAGCCGCGGTTTCCCAGTGCCCGGTAGCGGATGGTGGGGGACCAGCTATTATCCGTGGCAATGGAGAGGGACTGCACCAGCTGGGCCGGTGCCCGCACGAAGGTCAGGTCGGCGTTGCGCTGGGAGGGAGCGGCATCCGGGTCAAGATCCCGCAGGTAGATGGCGGGCAGCCGGCTGTCCTGCTTCCGCTTGTCCAGATCATGGGTGTTCAGGATAAGAAACACGCCGGTCACCGACTTGATGCGCAGGGTGCTGATGAGCTCCGGCGCGGCGGCTTCCAGCAGGGGATAGGCCGCGTCGCTGCTGCTGTCCAGCGTGCTCAGGCTGATCTCTCCCTCGTCCAGAAGCTGCTGGGTCAGGCCATTGATGGTATCGGAAAGGCTGGTCAGCTCCTGTGCATCGTGGAAGATGGACTGAAGATACCGGCTGCGGTTGTCCACCTGCATGGCAAGGATATCCTCGGCGTTCTGGTTCAGCTGGGGGCCAAGCCGGGTGGCGTGGGCGGCAAAGGTCAGCAGCAGGATCTCCACCGCCAGCACAGCCAGCAGGGAGAAAAGGATGGTGCCGAAGATAGAATGGCCCGTCTGAGGGGCCTTCTGTCTGTGCGGCTTGCGGTTCTGCATCTGAGGGTCTCTCCTTTTGTGGTTGTTCCAAGGGCATCTCAGCCCGCAAAGGCGCTGAGAGCGGCCAGGGTCTGGTCGTACCAGGCATCAAAATAGGCATCGGTCAGGAACTCGGCTTCGGCTTCCTCGGGGGTCTGCCCGGCAGCCAGCCGCTCCATCACTGTGGCACGGTCGGCAGTGACACGGTCCTCCAGGGCGTAATACAGGGTATTGCGGGCGCTCAGGGCATCCGGGAAGGCATGGGTGGTGTAGAGCTTGCCGCGATCAACGGTATCAATGGACAGGCTCAGCACCTTGTCGATACTCTCAGAGACCGTCAGGCCGCTGTTCTCAAGGGCGGACATGCTGTTGGCGGCATAGGTCACGGGCATATAGCCGGACTGCACCGAGAACTGCAGGTTGTTTTCCGGCTGGGTGAACCATTTCAGGAAGGCAACGCAGGCGCTGATCTCGTCCTCGGTGCCCGGGATGACTACCATGCCGGCCCCCTGCTGGGCGGCCACCGGCTCACAGCCCGCAAAGCTGGGGCAGGGCAGCGCGGCCATCTGGATGCCGTGGCTCTCGGTGTCGCTGGTCAGCACCTGGGTGGGGAAGAAGGAAGCACTGGAGGAGGAACCGACATAGGCCAGCAGGCTGCCGGTTTTGATGTCGTCGCTGCGGAACTTGCCGCTGGCACTGCACCAGCCCTTGATGTAGGGGACATAGTAGTTATCCCACAGCTTGCGGAGGGTCGGCTTGTCAAAGTGCAGGGTCATCACGCCGTTCTCGGCATCAAAGATGGTCGTACCCAGTTCCTGTGCGCCGCAGAGCAGGTAATTGGCCAGCGCGTCGCGGCCATACAGAGCCTTGCCGTCGTTGGGCGCAGCCGTCTGGGCATCGGTCCAGTCGTAGTATTTGTGTGCGGCCTCGTTCAGCCCCTCCACAGTGGAAAGATCCGCATAGGTCACGCCTGTGGCCTCGGCAAAGGGGGCAAAATCGGTGGTGTTCAGGTAGAGCAGCTCAGTGGATTTTGCTATGGGAAAGACCTTGAGCTCCCCGTTGTTCATCAGGTCGCCCTCTTCGAGAAACCCGGCGATATAGGCAGACTTCTCTTTTTCGGTCAGGTAGGGGCTCAGGTCAACGGCAAGGCCCATCTGATCCAGCGTAAAGGCGGTGTCCGCATAGGAGGAGACGATGTTGGGGAGCTTCTCGGCACCCACCTTGCCCTCGGCGGCGGCCAGCACGCTGGTCTCCAGGTCGTTCACGCTGCCCTGACTGGAGCTTTCGACTCGGATGTTCTTCTCTTTGCCCACGGTGGAGTTGAACTGCTCCACCAGCTGGTTGAAGCATTCCAGCTGGTCGCCGTTGTAGTAGGTCCAGATCGTGATGGTGGTGGGCAGCTTGCTTCGGCCGCAGGCAGTGCCGCCCAGCGCCACGGCGGCGCACAGCAGCAGACTGACGGCAGAACGAAGGATTTGTTTCATTACCTTATCTCTCCCATTCCGACAAAACGGCTCACGGAAAAGCGGCGCGTCCTGTTGTTTCTGAAATGATACCAGACGAAAACATTGTAACACTTTTTCGGGGCGGGGGCTACTGATTTTTGAAAAAACACCCGAAAGCAGACGAAAAAAGAAAGAATCTCTGGCCAGCGCTTCCATTTTTCGTAAAGTCCGGATATAATACAAGCATAAAATACAACAAAAAGAATGGGAGAGCTTATGGCGCAGAAGAAGGACGAGGGCCTGAACGGCAACGAAAAGATCGAACAGGCGGTCTGCCAGTTACAGCAGGAGCCTACACAGGAGCAGCTGGCGCATACCCTGACCGTGATCCGGCGGCGGATGCGGGAAAACGGACAGGTCGTGGTGGCGGTGGAGCCGAACCCGGCCAGTGAGCAGATGCAGCTGCGGGCCCTCCGCACGGCTGATGGGGCCAGCTGGTGGTATGCCTTTACCAGCTTTGAAGAGGAGATGAAGGGCGCGGAAGCGGTGCAGTCCACCTTTCTGGTGGAGCTTGAAAAGCTGTTGGATGCCGCACTGCAGGTGCCGGAGATCCAGGGCATCATCCTGAACCCCTGGAACCGCACCATCCAGCTGGACAAGACCCTGCTCCGGATCATCAAGGGATAAACACGAAAGGACCCGCCTGCCGCATTTTGGTGCGAGCAGACGGGCCCTTTCTATATGGTGAATGAAAAAGGAGAATGGCAGATCAGACTGCGTCGGTGCGGTCCTTCTTGAGCAGGCTCAGGATCACGGCACCCACCACGCTGCCAGCGGCCAGAGCCACGCAGTAGAGCAGGGCATGATCGACCACGGGGAACACAAAGATGCCGCCGTGGGGAGCGCGCAGGGCGCAGCCGAAGGTCATGGAGAGGGCACCGGCCAGCGCGGCACCGGCCACACAGCTGGGCAGGACGCGCAGCGGGTCGGCGGCGGCGTAGGGGATGGCACCCTCGGTGACGAAGCACAGGCCCATGACGTAGTTCACGATGCCGTTGCGGCGCTCGTCAGGGGTCCACTTCCTGGGGCAGAAGGTGGTGGAGAGGGCAATCGCGATGGGAGGAACCATGCCGCCCACCATGACAGCAGCCATGACCTCGTAGTTGCCGGAGGCCAGTGCGGCAGTGCCAAAGACGTAGGCAGCCTTGTTGAAGGGGCCGCCCATGTCAATGCTCATCATACCGGCAACGATGGCACCCAGCAGGACTTTGGAGGTGCCGCCCATGGCGTTGAGGCAGCTGGTCATGGCGGTGTTGATCATGCCCATGACCGGGTTGATGCCGCACATCACGGCACCGATGATAAGGATGCCGCCCAGCGGGTAGATCAGCATGGGACGGATGCCGTTCAGGCTGGCGGGGAGCTTTTCGGTGATCTTTTTCAGGAACTCGACCACATAACCGGCCACGAAACCGGCCAGCAGAGCGGCCAGGAAGCCGCCGGAGATGCCGGTGGTCTCACCGTTGGCAAGGCCTGCAAAGTTGGTGCCGTTCATGGCCAGCACGCCGCCCGCAAAGCCCACGGCCAGGCCGGGACGGTCGGCGATGGACATGGCGATGAAGCCTGCCAGAATGGGAAGCATGTAGCCAAAGGCGGCGCTGCCCACCGTCTTGAAGAAGGCGGCGATGGGGGTGTTCATGCCGAAGTTGGAGGGGTCGATGGTGTAGTCGTCCAGCAGGAAGGCCAGTGCGATCATAATGCCGCCGCCCACCACAAAGGGCAGCATGTGAGACACGCCGTTCATCAGATCCTTGTACATCTTGCGGCCAAAGCTGTCGCCGGAGGTCTCCTCTTCGGCAGCGGCAGCACCGCCCTTGGCGTGATAAACGGGAACTTCGCCGTGGGCCACCTTTTTCAGCAGCTCCTCGGGCTTGTGGATGCCGTCATCCACCCGGGCAAACAGCACGGGCTTGCCGTCAAAGCGGGCGGTCTCCACATTCTTGTCTGCAGCCACGATGATGCCGTCACAGGCTGCGATCTCGGCGCGGGTCAGCACGTTCTTGGCACCATCGGAGCCGTTGGTCTCCACCTTGGTGGGCAGGCCCAGCTTGTCACCGGCCTTGGCCAGCGCCTCGGCGGCCATGTAGGTGTGGGCAATGCCGTTGGGACAGGCGGTCACGGCCAGAATGCGGTAGCCGCTCTGGGGGATGGCCTGCTGGGTGAAGCTCTCCTCACCGAACTGGGCCTCCTCCTGTGCGTCGATGAGGGCAAGGAATTCGGCGGGGGTCCTGGCGGCCTTCAGCTTTTCCACAAAGTCCTCGTTCATCAGCATCTGCATCATGCGGGCCAGCATATCCACATGCAGGCTGCCGTTTTCGGGGGCTGCAATGGCAAAGAGCAGGTCGGTCTTGCCGTCATCCTCGGCGTTGTACTGCACCGGGGTGCTCAGACGCAGGGCGGCCAGGCTGGGCCGGGTGACCACATTCGTCTTGGCGTGGGGAACGGTGATACCGTTGTCCACGTAGGTGGAAGCCTCATCTTCCCGGGCGTAGAGCGCTTTCTTGTAGGCTTCTGTGTCGGTGATGTTGCCGTGGGTGGCCTGCAGCTCTACCAGCCGGGAGAGGATCTCGTCCCGGTTGGAGGCCGCGGAATCCAACTCGATGGACTTTGCGGTGAATAATTCCGTAATGCGCATAAGGGTTCTCCTTTCTCTCTCTGTGCAGCCCTCTCAGCTGCGGTCTGCGCCGCAGACCGCAAAGAGGGCTCTGCTTCAAATTTCCTGCATCAGTTCGGCAATCTTTTCTTTCGTTGCCAGCCCAAGGCTGAACGCGGTGGCACTGCCGCAGGCGGTGCCCAGCCGGAGGGCCTGCTCATAGCTGCCGCTTTGCAGATAACCTGCCACAAAACCGGCCACCATGCTGTCGCCTGCGCCTACGCTGTTCACGACCTTGCCCTTGGGGCAGCCGATGCGGTGCACCTCGCCGTGCTCATCCACCAGCAGAGCGCCGTTCCCGGCCATGCTCACCAGCACGTTCCGGGCACCCTTTTCCTGCAGGGCGCGGGCAGCGGCGGTGATCTCTTCGTCCGTTTTCAGCTCCCGGCCCACGATCTCGCCCAGCTCGTGATTGTTGGGCTTGATCAGGAAGGGGTGATAGGGGAGGACGTTGACCAGTAGATCCTGGGTGGCATCCACCACGGCCCGCACGCCGTGGCCCTCCAGCCCTGCCAGCAGCCGCTCGTAGGTGCTCTGGGAAAGGCTCTTGGGGATGCTGCCCGCCAGAATGAGGATGTCGTCAGGCTGCAGGGTGTCCAACTGGGCTTCCAGCTGCTGCATGGCGCTTTCCGGGATGCTGGGGCCTGCGCCGTTCAGCTCAGTCTCGGTGCCCGCCTTGATCTTGACGTTGATGCGGGTCGTGCCCTCGGCCAGATGGATGAAATCGGTCCGGAGCCCCTGCGCGGCCAGACCACGCTCCAGCCAGGCACCGGTCTCACCGGCCACAAAGCCCAGAGCCACGCTCTCACAGCCCAGCTCCCGGAGCACGCCGGAAACATTGATGCCCTTGCCGCCCAGCACGCAGTCCTCCCCGGCGGCGCGGTTCACCTCGCCCACCTCAAGGGGCCTGTCGAGACGGACGACATAATCAATGGCAGGATTGAACGTTACAGTGTAGATCATACCTCGGTCTCCTTTATCAGAGTGTATTGCCGGTATTTGGGGTTGGGGCACCGGTTCGTCAGGATGGCACCGCTGTGCAGATCACAGATGACGGCGGGGTAGACCTGCGCGAATTTGGTGTCGTCCACCAGGAACCACGTTTCCCGCGCCCGGCGGATGACCGCAGCCTTGACGGCGGCCTCCTCGGGATCTGGGGTAGTGAAGCCGGAATCCAGCGCCACGCCGTTGGCCCCCATGAACGCTTTGGTGAAATTGTACTGTTGGATGGCAGTCAGCGCAGCTGCCCCGATGATGGCCTCGGTCTGGGGCCGCAGCAGCCCGCCGGGCAGGAACACCCGGCAGCCTTTCTGGGCCAGCAGGCGGGCGTGGGCCACGCCGTTGGTCACATAGCTGGCGTTCAGGGCCGGGCCGCTCAGCGCCCGTGCCAGAGCCAGCGTGCTGGAGCCTGCATCCAGATAGATGAAATCTTCCGGCAGGATCAGTTCTGCCGCCGCCTGGGCGATGCTCTGCTTCTGACTGACGGCCAGCTCTTCCTTGGCGGCCATGGTGGGCTCATCGGTGCGGAAGGGGCTGTCCGGCAGGGTGGCCCCGCCGTGCACCTTGTTCAGTTTGCCCTGCTTGTCCAGCTCGTTCAGGTCGCGCCGGATGGTGGATTCGCTTGCGTTCAACGCCTCGCACAACTCCTGCACGGTGGCGGTGCGCTGCCGCGCCAGCAGATCCAGAATCAGGCTGAATCGTTCTTCTGCCAGCATCGGGAACATTCCCCCTTGTTCGATTTATATGATTGATTTTGATTGACATTGGCGGGTTATGACCGCCTTGCCCCCTTATTATAGCAAAATCTCAGTCAAAATCAATCAGATTCCGCCAGGTTTGAGTGACAAAATATTGCTCTATTTTTTGGGCAAGATGCATAAGAAATGGGATACAACAAAAAGCCGACACTCCACAATGGAATGTCGGCTGAATCTCTCACTGCTTCGGTCTGGCTGTGCCAGCGCCCTGCGGAGCTTCCCGAATAGGGAAGCCAGGAATCAAGGTTATTTGTTCTGGATGTACTCGTCCATGGCCTTGGCGGCTGCCTTACCGGCACCCATGGCCTTGATGACGGTGGCGGCACCGGTCACGGCATCGCCGCCGGCGTACACGCCCTCACGGCTGGTCTTGCCCTCGTCGCCCTCGGTGACGATGCAGCCGTGCTTGTTGGTCTCCAGGCCGGGAGTGGTGGAGCGGATCAGGGGGTTGGGGCTGGTGCCCAGGCTCATGATCACGGTATCCACGTCCAGCTCAAACTCGCTGCCCTGCTTTTCAATGGGACGGCGGCGGCCGGAAGCATCAGGCTCACCCAGCTCCATCTCAATGCAGGTGATGGACTTGACGAAGCCCTCGTCGTTGGCGTGGATCTCCACGGGGTTGCACAGGGTCTTGAAGATGATGCCCTCTTCCTCAGCGTGCTCGACCTCCTCCTTACGGGCAGGCAGCTCGGCCATGCCGCGGCGGTAGACGATGTACACAGTCTCAGCACCCAGACGCAGGGCGCTGCGGGCAGCATCCATGGCCACGTTGCCGCCGCCCACAACGGCCACCTTTTTGCCGGTGCGGATGGGGGTCTTGCTGGTGGGCAGGTAGGCCTTCATCAGGTTGGAGCGGGTCAGGAACTCGTTGGCGGAGTACACACCCTTCAGGCTCTCGCCGGGGATGCCCATGAAGCGGGGCAGACCGGCACCGGAGCCAACGAACACGGCCTCGTAGCCGTACTCGTCCATCAGCTCGTCGATGGTCAGCACCTTGCCGATGACCATGTTGCACTCAAAATCCACGCCCATCTTCTTCAGGCCGTCGATCTCCTGCTGTACGATGGCCTTGGGCAGACGGAACTCGGGGATGCCGTACATCAGCACGCCGCCGGCCACATGCAGGGCCTCGTAGACGGTGACCTTATAGCCCAGCTTGGCCAGGTCGCCTGCGGCGGTCAGACCGGCAGGGCCTGCACCGATGATGGCAACCTTGTGGCCGTTCCATGCGGGCACGATGGGGGCGGTGTGGACGTTTTCACGGTGCCAGTCGGCCACAAAGCGCTCCAGGCGGCCGATGCCCACAGGCTCGTTCTTGATGCCGCGGGTGCACTTGCCCTCGCACTGGCTCTCCTGGGGGCAGACACGGCCGCAGACGGCGGGCAGGGAGGAGGAGCGGGCAATGACCTGATAGGCGGCTTCAAAGTCGCCCTCGGCCACATGACCGATGAACTCGGGGATATCGATGCCCACGGGGCAGCCGGTCTGGCAGGGCTTGTTCTTGCAGTGGATGCAGCGCTTTGCCTCGTTCACGGCCATCTCTTCGGTATAGCCCAGTGCAACTTCCTCAAAGTTCTTGTTGCGGACGTTGGGGTCCTGGGTGGGCATGGGGCACTTTTTGGGATCCATATTGAAAGCCATCTTACTTTGCCTCCTCAGTCTTGAACAGATTGCAGGCCTTCTCGCGGGCCTTTGCCTCAAAGGGGCGGTACATGGTGCCGCGGGCCATGGCTTCGTCGAAATCGACGAGGTCACCGTCAAAGTCAGGGCCGTCCACGCAGGCAAACTTGGTCTCGCCGCCCACGGTCAGGCGGCAGCCGCCGCACATGCCGGTGCCGTCGATCATAATGGGGTTCATGGAGACGATGCTCTTCAGCCCGTGCTTCTGGCAGGTCTTGACGACGAATTTCATCATGATCAGCGGGCCGATGGTGATGACCAGATCATACTGGTTGCCGGCGGCCACCAGCTCGTCCAGAGCGGCAGTGACCACACCCTTGGTGCCGTAGCTGCCGTCATCGGTCATAATGCGCAGTTCGTCACTGCAGGCGTTGAACTCGTCCTCGAGGATGAGCAGATCCTTATTGCGGAAGCCGATGACGCTGTGGACGGTGCAGCCCTGGTCATGCAGCTCCTTGGCAATGGGCAGGGCGATGGCGCAGCCCACGCCGCCGCCCACAACACAGACCTTTTTCAGGCCCTCGGTCTCGGTGGCGCGGCCCAAGGGGCCCACAAAGTCATGGACGCTGTCGCCTGCATTCAGGCTGTTCAGCTCCATGGTGGTGCCGCCCACGATCTGGAAGATGATATCCACAGTGCCCTTTTCGCGGTTGTAACCGGCCACGGTCAGGGGGATGCGCTCGCTGTCCTCAAACGGGCGCACAATGATGAACTGGCCCGGCTTTGCCTTTTTGGCAATGAGCGGGGCTTCAATGACCATCTTTGTCACGGTGGGGTTCAGCGCGACCTTTTCAGTGATCTTGTACATTGCGGTTGCTCCTTTTTCTGGCAAAATCTCGGCACAAAAACACGTCTGCCCGCCCGCGCGGCACAGCAGACGTGTTTTTGTGCAACTTTTTGACAAGTTTATTATAACCTCTTTAAGAAGGGAAAGCAACCGAATTTTCTTTGTGTCTGCCGCCGCAAAGCTGAAACATTTCGGTTTCATTCCGGTTTCGGCTTTGTTTTTGAAAAACAGGCGCAGACAGGCGTGTTTTGCAAAAAGTCTGATTTTTTGGAAATTTGTTGTTGACAAAGCCTGCGTTTTACGCTATAATAGCCAACGTCGCCGGGAGCGAAACCCCGGCAGACCACATGAAATGTGCGGCCGTAGCTCATCTGGTAGAGCGCCACCTTGCCAAGGTGGAGGTAGCGAGTTCGAGCCTCGTCGGCCGCTCCATTTTGTGGAAGTTTAGCTCAGCTGGGAGAGCATCTGCCTTACAAGCAGAGGGTCAGCGGTTCGAGCCCGTTAACTTCCACCATTTGGCCCGGTAGCTCAGTTGGTTAGAGCACCAGCCTGTCACGCTGGGGGTCGTCGGTTCGAGCCCGATCCGGGTCGCTTCGTCGAAAGTCCTGCAGTTCATCGGGCGGTCTTGCAAGCAAGACTGCCGTGATGAACGCCAGACTTTCTCCTCTTCCCCACAAAATCTTGCTTCGCAAGCTTTCGCGGGGGCCCCGAAATTCGCGAGAATCGCTCGGGAGGGTGCAGGGATAATTGCACCGCTTATGCCTCTGTAGCTCAGTCGGTAGAGCAGGGGACTGAAAATCCCCGTGTCATTGGTTCGATTCCGATCGGAGGCACCAG
>ENA-OQJQ01000679-OQJQ01000679.1-human-gut-metagenome-genome-assembly--contig:-NODE-679-length-15103-cov-3.432650_pt1 | contig 15103 bp, 19 predicted proteins | sample MGYA00242609_ERZ504776 | MGnify/ENA primary metagenome ERZ504776 (study PRJEB26092, sample SAMD00036354) | human gut metagenome | host: Homo sapiens | study: EMG produced TPA metagenomics assembly of... | reverse complement strand
AGCTGCTCCATAAACAGTATTACATTTGTCTAAAAATTTCATTTTCATTACCTCACCTCTATTTTATATTGGTAGCCACACTATTCGCAGTGATTTTCGCGTAAATCCTATATTGTAATGTGGTCGTTCTTCCCCCCATTTTTTGTATCTAAGACAATCATCCAGTGCAATTCCGACCAAACTTACTGGTATCCATAGCACAAAATACTGCGGGCATATCTGTCCCAGAATATTACCCTGCATATTACTGTAATCCCATATGCCCCAGCCCAACCACAGGTTGACCACACAACCGGTCAGAAACTCCAACAATGTAATCAGGGCAGCCCCCAGAAGTATCTGCTGCCATAGTGGCATATCCCAGGGGAGTACCTCGTTAATCAGGCCCAGACCGATAAAACACAGGCCGCCCAGTATAAACATTGTCCAATGACTATACCCGCGCCACAGTAACTCTAAGGCTATGTACAGCAGTCCTCCCATGCTCCACAGTGTGGCGTACTTATTAACTCGTCGGCGTACCATTATCCACCACCATCTCGGCTGCTATCCGGACAAGATATGACTTGAGCACCTCTGACTGATATCGCTCTGGAATATCCGCACCATAGAAAATCTCCTCCACCTCTTCCTTGGCCTCGCAGGCATCAATCCATACCTTGAGACTGATGCAGTACGTCTGATGGTAGCTGACGTGCCACATGGCCGCTTGGATGATGGACTGCATGTCTGCGTTGCTGTAGTACTTACAGTTGGTTGTAGGGGTGGTGTCGGTATGGTATTCGATGCTCTCCAATCCTGCGTTGACCTGTATCTGCTTACCGAATAGGTTGAGCTGGTCGCGCTCCTTTAGATCAAAATGCTCCACTGTTCCATCCGCCAATGTTACATTAACCCCTGATACAATCATGGCCTCACAGGCCGCATTTACCTCGGCCTTTTTGTTGTCCTGAACCTCTGCCAGTGTCGGCACATATGGTTCTGGCGGTTCCGCTGGCTCCGGAGGGGCCGGAGGTGTGTATACGCTTCCGTCGTTGGATAGCCATACCCTACTTCCTTCTTGCTTCCACATCGTCTCATAGCCGTACAGGGTGGTGGCCTCTGTGCCATCATCAGTATAGATTGTAATATCTCCCCATATGGCCGGGATTGCGTCGGTAAAGACGATTTCCAGGACGTTGGCCGATTCTGGCCGGATACTGCTGATTTCATACCGTCGTTTTTCCTTTCCAATTCTAATTTTTTCCATGGATAATACCTTCTTTCTTTGATTTATGTATTTTTATGTATATAAAAAGACCCTTTCGGGCCTTGAATTTTCGTATTTAGTGTGTGTTATACCAAGATTGCTTTTGACAGAGTGGCCATAATGCAACCGTTTTTTGATGATACGGAAAAATCATTCGGTTATCGCTTTTATTATGATGCATCAATGACCGCTGGTTATGCAGTACATTTCTATTATAACGGTGAGAAACGTATTACATTGAGATTTTTAGACATTGACGGCAGATGGAAAAACACATGGACTGGATTATTACAATAGTACAGTTATAAGCTATGCCAATCCAAAGCGTAGACGGTTTTTGTATCCGACGCTATAAATTTTAATCGGCCATCTATATCCAGATATATTGCTCCACCATTAGCCCCCGCATTGTGGAATCCATAACCGGCACGGGTAGCATTATTTTCGGACCATGGGGCCTCGGATACAAATTGCATATTTAGATAGGCCCTATCACCTATACCAGCGTACGTGATAACATGCTGTTTGCCTCTAAAAGTGTTATCTCCATACCCGGCCTTACCTGATAAATTGGTATTGCGCACAGTAAAGCAGTCTGGTGAATATGAGCCCCCTGCCTTATGATTAAAGAGTAAGAAATCATAGGGAAAGGGGTTTTTTAAATGGATGAAGTAAGATTAAAAGACGAGCTTATGGCTAGGCTGTCCAATGAGCTGGACCGGCCTGCGCTACAGGTGATTGATGGGGCTTTGTCATCAGTACTTAGGAACTATGAGGTGGCAAAACGGGAGACAGGACTGAGTGCCAACGTGGTCAGCTTCCCGGAGCTGGACATTTTTATTGGAAAGATGCGGTTTGAAAATTACTCAGCGAGTACGGTCAACCAGTACCAACGATTTTTGACGGATTTATTGGTCTATGTAGGAAAGCCAGTACAGGAGATACAGGACTCTGATATCGTGGAATGCCTTAACTATTACGAACAGGTCCGTCAAATCAGTGCCAGCACTAAGGACCATAAGCGCCGCATTGCAAGCTCATTTTTTGCATTTTTGCATGATAGGGGCTATATTCGTAGGAATCCGATGGCGACCGTAGACCCAATCAAATATATTGCAGAAGTCCGAGAAGCACTGAGCGCCCGTGAAATGGAGAAAATGCGCATAGCTTGCGGGACTGATATTCGCGATAATACCGTGCTGGAGCTGTTTCTTGCAACAGGATGCCGTGTCAGCGAGGTGGTGGGTATGCATATTGAGGATATCGACCTGGTGGCCGGCTGCGTTAAGGTTCTGGGAAAAGGACAGAAGGAGAGGATTGTATTTTTTTCGGAGCGTGCGTTGGAATATCTGGAGCAGTATCTGGGGGACCGAAGAACTGGGGCTGTCATACTTTCAAGGCGGGCACCACATCAAGGGTTGAAAAAGAATGCCCTGGAAAACATAATCCGAAAGATTGCTGCACGCGCAGGGCTGGGAAAGCGAGTGTTTCCACATCTTTTGAGGCACACATTTGCAACCAGGGCCCTTAACAAAGGTATGCCGCTGCCAACTCTGTGCGACCTTATGGGGCATGCCAGTGTAGAGACCACGCGAATATACGCCAAAAACAGCGGCGCCAAGATGAAATATGAGTATGATATGTATGCCGCTGGATAACAGCTGACACAAAGATAAAGTTTCTAAAAGCCTGCCTGCAGGGAGGCTTATTTGTTGTACCATGGCATTACTGTTGAGCACAGTTACAATTGCATGGTATTGTTATGCAGGCTGTTTTTGGGGCTTTCAAGGCGTTATACCAAGAAAGTTGAAATGCCGGGCGGAAAAGGGCGTGTCAACATCAGCAACAATTATGTGGCCCCATCAGACGGCTGGGTACGTTTACAGGTAAACGGAACCGGGAATGGAGCTTACATCCAATTGTTGAGCAGTGATGGTTATGTCAATACAGTTATCGGATTTTCGAGTGGCAATGTTGTCAATGGCATGCTCCCGCTCCGCAAAGGTGCTTCATTTACTTATGTTTTGGATGCATGTACGTTAATTTCGGCTCAATTTTATCCTTGCTAAATTTACCGTAAGTTGATAAGCAATCACTTGTAATATACTGTCAGTGTAGTATTGGCCTCATAAGCAGCACCATCAAAGACAAAGGTTGCAAGCCTGATACTTGTTGCTGATATTACCAAACTCACAGAAACATTCTCACCCAAATCGCCACCACGTCCCGTACCCATATTGGCCCGTTGTTCAGTTGCTGGCAACGAAATTGCAGGTATAGGAATAAAATAGTTTCGTGTAACCGAATAGGTATATGATACCACGGCGATAAGTTCTGAAAATGTCCCCTGCTGCGGAAGATCTATCGCCTGCCGCCCTTTTATCGTTCCCAGTAGCTTCCATGTAATCTTGGTATTGAACACAGTAATAAAAATGCAGAAAAATGAGTTTTGCCTGAATTTTTATACTGATGTGCGCAATACCAAGATAGGTGCCAAGGTGGCTGTGGTGTCTTTTATAAAAAGCAGCATCCCCATTGCTGCTGGCGCCGACTTTTATGCCTATATACCAATAGACATAGATACTACGGATGTTATATGGGCCTTCCCTGTTTTGACAGACGCGCCTGGAGACAATTGCACCAAGATTAATATAAGCACCTGCGTATGGCAGGATGCATCCAAACAGATATATGTTAATGGATGCAACCTGGCATCTGGTGCAGCAAATATAAGCCTTACTGGCGTACTGATAGCGATTAGATAATCCCAATAATTTTAGTTATCGGAATGTCAGATGTTGAGATTGTGCCGGACGGAATTGGTAAAATAATTATTTTATCAAAATACGATACTACCTCGCATTCGGACCTCTGATTGTGGTATAGTCGAACCATTTAATGTTTCAAGTCTTACAATACCCTGGGGAGTAATGCGAATCAACAAGAAACGATTACCGGTCATATCATAGCAATAGCTATAAACATCTTGCCGTATATGCATATAATCATTCGGAATATTACCAATTGTACAATCAACAAGTGATGTTGTATAGATAAATGCTTGAATTGAGTATATGCATTGTCCATTACTGTACTTCGTCACATTGTGGAAGCCAGTATTGATATAATCTGGATTTGTAGATACGCCATTCCGGTCTGGTATATCATATGTAGCAATGATACCTTTACTGATTAAATTGGTATTGAACACAGTAATAAAAATGCAAAAAAATAAGTTTTTCCTGAATTTTTATACTAATGGGCGCAATACCAAGAAAGCAGAGAAGCAGTGGGAATATATTGGAAATTCATTTAATGACGTAACATTTGCGCCTAATAAATACAGCGAAATATATGTATGTGCATTTATAGATGATGATAACAGCAAAATGATACCATTTCTTTTGCCGCTTGAGACGATTAAACACGGCCCAGACAATTCAATCACTAATCCCAGATTTGCAGGTGCATCATTATATAATGGATGGGCTTTACTCCATTACAATGACGGACTTATAAGAATGCAAAGTAGTAGCGCAGGAAGCACCTCAATATATGTCTACGGTAGATAATGGTTATCAAGATACATCAATTATTGTAAATGGACCTCCGGATGCCAATGATTACAATGCTTTCCATCCAGTCCAAGAATTATTATATCTAGCCCTAATTGATGCCGCCGCTGGTGAGCCATTAAAAAAGGTTATTTGCGCGATACCACTTCCGCCATCAAAAGCTAATACAAAAATTATCCCGCCACCCGTCCATGGTGTATTAGCAGCATTGGAAAAATACCGATAAAACCCTGATGTTGTAGCGGCGTTAGCATCAGTGATGTGGGTAGTGTTATATCTTCCATTAAAGGCATCCCTCAGCCAAACAAATTCATTAAGCGGAGCTTTATTGGTATTGAGCACAGTATAAAGGTCCATCAATACCTTGCCCTGAGCAGCCGACAGCGGCAATTTAGCATTGTTGGTCACACAGTTATTCACTATCTGTCCAATCAAGCAGACGCCGGTCATCCAATTCTTTGTGTCCTCAAAGAATTTCTTAACCTTACCCAGAAATGTCTTTGTACTTTCGCCGGCTACCGGAACCGGAAACTGAACATCCGTGGCCGGTTCATCTAATGTGTTTATTGTTGTTTCGGAAATATCACCTGTTTTATCAACCTTTTTTTCATCCAATTCCATTATATCCGCAATTGACGCATATCCTGCCGGATTAATAGTCAATGATACGGAGCTTGTTTCCGATATCGTGTTTTGGATATTATAAATACAGGTTGTTGGTGCCACACCATCATATTTTGGCATTTCATCCGGTGTCGTGGCAGAGGATATGCTAAATAAGACCTCTTCACTTCCATCCATGGCATATAGACCAATATTATGTATATAATATGTCTCTTTCACTTCTTCGTTACTAAATAATGCCCTTGTTTGTATTAATGTATCATTGTAAACCGCAGTTTTGGGCCCGACCATTGTTTGTACAATTCCGTCCATATCTACTAAGGATTTAAAATTAGTTCCGTCCGGATATTGATGATTAGATGTCTTTACCTTTGTAATGTTTAACTTTATCTCTCCACCAATGGCCTGCGCCACCAATCTTTCTCCAGCTGCGGTTAGCGTAGATTTTTTATACTGTCCCATGGTTCCTCCTTAAATTGTCTGTATCTTTGCTGTACATAAAAATGAGGATGCATAAATATCTCCTGCCATGTAATTAGTGACCTGCTGATTGGAAATAATTTTTATATGGGCCGGCAGGATGTCCCAAATCAAATCATATAGTAAGTCAATGGCTCCATATCTGTCAGATGTAACAGAAATAGTTATTGTACATGTACTCGGATTGACTGATAGTGTATATCCAGAATCACTATATAACTCAGCCAATCGGCTTTTTAAAAAACCGATTGTGAAGGGTACAATTGTGTTATACTTTTGCATGACTCTGGCCCTACGGTAATCCAAGGTTTCTCCATAATGATACACAATTCCGAAGCGTTTCTCAAAAACAGAAATTGTATCTTCATCTGCTGTCTGAATGTGAAGATTATTCCATACCAATCGTAGATCATTTTCAAGCTTTTCAAGCTCGATTGATTCTGTATCCATAAGCTCATGAAAGTCTAATACACTCTTAAACCATTCAGGTAATAAATTTTTTAAATCAACTTCCATTGATCGTCACCGTTCCCATCACCGGAACCTGCTGAAGGTCCTTGGTTTCGATACAGGACACATCCTGCTCTGCTCCGTTTATTAAAACATCAGTTACATTAACAATTTCACTAATTGTAAGAATCTCATATATAATACGGGAAACATATACTGTTACTAAATATTGGATTTTCTGTCCCTTGATTGCTTTACCCCACTCGGACCGAACAGAGCTCAAATATCCATCAATCTTGCTTTCTATTTGGTTCTTGTATGTGGCGACACCATCCACAATATTGGATGCAAATGTCACCCTAAGAGATACGTTTAATGTTAATGCCTGGCCTGTACAGATTGTTGCTACAGCCCCTATGGGGGCCATCCCATATCCATTTGCTGACGGTTCCATTTCACCCTCTTCTGAGGGACAGATAATATCCTGCACTTTTTTGACCAGCTCTGTTGTTGCTGGCTCCAGATTTTCATTTAATATACTACATAGCACTGTTCCCCCGCCTTTCCAGGCCGGATAAACCTGGACTGCACCCACACCTTCAATTTCAAGAACAGCATTCCGATAGGCTGCGATATTACCTCCAAATGCTGCCACTTCAAACGTTGCAAAATATCTATCGCGCAGAAAATCATCCTTCTCTTCTTCGGTCCCGTATACAATAACATCTGTCAGACTGGCACTGGTAAGCCCAATTACATAATCCACAGCAATGAGCTGGCCAGAATAGCTGTTTCCAATCTCTCCCGCCAACTCACAACGCATACAATATGAATATCCCTCTTCTACGGCCCCAATGTATTCCTCGGCAATATATGTAATATATTCATTTCCGGCCAGAGCAGAAAAGCGGGAACCAATTGGAATCATTATATTAAAAATCCCCTTTTTTACAGCATGGATAGCCCCTTTCCGCTGTATTCCGCGTTCTGCCACAATCATATCTAAATCATTTCCACCTGCTGTCTCCGCACGCGCGTTTTTTTGTACTCTATCCAAATCCAGATACATACCTTCCATGTACCAGCTGGCAGGGCTTAATGCGGTTAAAATCAGTGAGCCTTCTCTTTTATCAATCTTATCCGATACCCTTGCTTTCTGATCCTCCAGAATTGCTGCATAAGTTTTCTTGCTAAAGTCAATCAAATTTCCACCTCCTTCCTTGTTGTCCCAAATACAGTTTTCACGTCAAACGCGCACTTAATAATTGTGCCGTTTTTATCTTCATCGAAAGTAAAATTATCAGTGGAAATAATCCTTTTATCCATTGAAAAAGCCTCATGAATACGCCGTTTAGTCATGCTAATCACGTATTCGCGAGGTTTCCCAATAAGCTTATATAACTCGTTTCCAAAATTAGACGTGAATATTTGATACCGATAGCGTTCCACACTCAGTATGATATCAATGGCCTGCTCCATGGCCTCCATGCCTCCACCGATTTTTTCAATCCTACCAGTGCTTTTATTAACCAAAAATGTTTCTGATGGATATTCTGTATTTTGAGCTTCATAAATGTTGAAATTAGCGGAATCTGGTAATGCTCCCATAAATATCACCTACACTTTCGATATTACAACATAGTTCTGCCCGGCATTGGCCTTTAAAAAAATCACTTTATCACCAACAGATAATCCTGGATTGATAACTACCCTCTGCCCTTGTACGTTGACTGACCGGTACCGGACATTATCACTCATTACGGCTACCGGTTCAGTCACTTTAAGATTTGTCTTTTTTATGGATAGAGACAGTGGGGATATACTCTCGACTGTGGCATACCCCAAATCCAGCAAATCCATAGCCTCCACTGTGGTTTCGACTACCCTCCTAAGCGAATCTATAATTTCCGACATATCAAACCTCCCTGCTATATAGTCAATATTTTGGCATCGACATCCATGGTATGATCATCGTTACTGAATTTATGTTTGACCTTATCCAGGAGCAAAAAATACCCGTTTTTAAGTTCTGGGACATCGGCTATTTTGAACATAGTCATAGCTCCAGCCTTAAGACCAATAACCCCAGGCGCACCACTAACTGATATACTTTTAAGCGCGCGGTCATAATAAGCCATCATGATATTTCCCTGCTGATTTATCTGGGCTTCATTAAGGTTTTCATCGACCTTCTCATACAGTTCCAGGATACCCCACTTTTTTATATTATCGGAATCCTGGAAAATGTAAGTATCGGCCTGTCCTGTATCTTTATTAGGGCGTACCAGCTTCACCCGGTTATATGTATCCGAATCAATATCCGACTTGAAGGTATAATCAGTCACTATGCTACGGTTTCCAATCATCACATTGGACATTAAGTTTTTTGCTTCTCTCAGGCATAGCTTCCCAAAATCATCATAAAATACGAACGTCTTACCTGTATTGTTTTGGGTAATCATAAGACTATAGTCAATGATGTCGATACGCTCTTTATCCTCTTTTGTATAAACCGGAATCGTATAGCCTGTATCCTCCAATACTCCAACCTGGAGCTGTATATCCATAGCAATCTGCCGGATGATATCCCCCGATTTTTTTCCGGCAAAACTGTAACTTGCTTTAGATTTAAGATACCGGATCTGGTCGTAGGCCGTAACTGACATTTCCCCATTGCGGGATTGTTTTAATGCAAATACATAACCAAGAAAAATCCCCTTCCCATCCACGTAAAACTCCACCTTTGCCCCTTCCTCCATATTAATAGGCCGGTCTTGGATATAGGAAAATTCAAGCTTTCCAGCGCTCCCTATACGATTCGTAGTATAAGATACTTCCTGGACAATAGGTGCGTAATCATAAAGTGTATTGGAAGTTGGATTAAATACCAAAAACTTATATATCATCCTATCACCTGCAGCTGGTCTGCCTTAATCCATCCGCGGCTCCCGCCTATTAGAATTGGGTACGGACGGGAGGCGTCCGGAATAATCCTCGATACTGTGGTCTGCAAGTTGTTCGCCGTCCCGGTTGGCTTATCTCCATAGCTACTGCTGAAATAAGTCCCATTCGCAATAACAGCGGCCCCCACTCTCATTTCAGGGGTTGTAACTGGTCGTTCTGGCTCCTGGGGATTCACAGTGGCCGGCTCCTGCACCTCTGGCCGGGGTAAGGCAATTTTGATTGGGCCATAATCCCGATACTCTTTAAATGCGATTTTGTAATATACGTCTCCAGCTTCCCCGCCCTTTTCCGTGGCCTTGAAGTCTGATATTAACGCGCTGATATTCGTATCAAACATTTTCCCACCGGAAGCATCCCAGCGGCTTATCACTAAATCACATATCTCCTTATTGTCGCGGGATTCTGTTATCAGCTCCACATATTCGGCGGGGTCCATCCAATCATGCCCCATTATTAGTGGGTCGTTTGTGTCACCAGGAAAGTACGATTCCCAGGATACCTCCATAAGTGATGGCATCCTGGGAACAATGATTTCGCCAATATCCAATACATTGTATGTCTTATGGTCGGTTGGATAAGAGATAGTATATTCTTTTGGGTTGACCGGGAATTCAATGGTATCTCCCCCAATATCTGCATAAAATTTATACCTGTTTCTCATGCTTCCTCCTGTTGCGATATCGCAATGGATTAACCCAGTGCCAGATTTCCGTGAGAGGCATTCTGCTGGTCCAGTTCATTTTTAAGGGCCTGCATCATTGCATCTATATCGGATCCGCCTCCACCAGTTACCGTCTGATGGATGGTAGCGTTTGTCTGTGGTACCGTAAGATTTACAAGCGCCACATATTGACGCTCAGATAGGTCACGAAGCAGCTTTATGCTCTCGTCTGCTATATTCACATCTTGGTCAATTTTTCCAACACTTCCAACTTTTCCGACATTTCCTATGTCTCCAAGTCCTCCTGCGCCTCCTAAACCGCCCATTTTGTTTGTAATATCCTCCAAATTAAAATTCATGTTATCCATCTTCTTACCCAGGTCCGCACCAATATCAGCACCACCTTTTATGGTTGCACCTACATCCAGCGCTGCCATCCTCTTAATCTGGATCGAATTTTCTCCGAAGGTATCATCTACCCAATCACTCAATTGATTTCTAAACCCAGCGACTGCGCCAGAATAGTCTGTATGTAACAATGCGTCAATCGCACTGGCCACGGTTTCGACTGTAGAAAGCACATTGTCGAATAGGTCAAACATCAAATGAGCAATAGCTGCCGCAGGGTCATTAAAGACATTAGCAAAAAATTCGGCAAATGTAGCAAATAGATTCCACCAATATGCAACAACTGTATAAACATATGAATAGAGTCCACCCATCACACCACCTGCAACTGCTCCCATTTGTTCCCAGGACACACCTACCTGTCGGAGTATGAAGATAGTGGCCCCAACTGCTGCCCCCACTGCCACAATTGGCCAATGAGCAATTGCCCATGCCGCCGCTGCTGCCAGTCCTGATGCAGCAGCTTGTGCCCCCATGAATAAGAAAGCAGCCCCAACTCCTATCAGTATTGGATATACATAATCCCAATTCTCGGCTACGAATTCAGCTCCATTTGCCAACCCGTCAACCGCCATGGACGCAACATCTGCCAGGATTTCAAAACTCCCAATCACACCATTTATAACTGACTCTGCGCTTTCGTCTTGTAGGATGTCGTTGATTTTATCCAACACTTCATCCATCGAATTAACGGCCGCATTTTTCATAAGTGTCCATGCTTGTCCCCATGTCATTGGCATATCGTCAAACTGCTCATTGATGGTTTCAGTAGCCCCAAGCATAGCATTTTTGACAACATCTGCGGTTATCTGACCATCGGAAGCCATCTCTCTAATTTTTCCGATAGGAACATCTAAATAATCCGCAATCGTCTGAATAACATTAGGTGCCGCCTCAAATACGGCGTTCAACTCCTCGCCACGGAGGACACCGGAACCCAGCGCCTGGGTAAGTTGTAGAGAAGCAGATGCAATCTCTTGTTGACTGGCTCCTGCAATGACGAACTGCTTGTTTAAGTTCTCTGCAAATTGTACAACCTCTCCGCTGCTGTCAAACGCATCCCCCGCTCTCTGTCCCAGCTTTGCCACTACATCCGCCGTAGCCATGTAATCTGTCCTGGCACGTTGGGCTGATTGGTAAATCATCTGCTGGAGCTGGTCTGTATCCTGCAATCCGTCGTTCATTAGATTCAACCTGGCCGATGTCTGGGTTATTTCATCGGATAGACCTAATATTTCTTTACCCATAGTAAAACCGGCAGCAACCGCGACCACACGCTTAACTGTAGACAGCAGCTGGCCGGCTGACTGATTTGCCTGTTGGATTTTTTGGTTATGTTCCTGCTGCTCCTGGGCGGCTCTGGAGGTATTGGACACAATTTGTTTCAAGGTATCATTCAATTCATTCATTCCCTGTACCGATACATACCTTGATGCATCCCCTATTTCATGGATGGATGTATTAATATCTGCCATTTGACTAATCATGCTATTCCCCAAGGTAAGGAACCTGGAAAAGGATGCACTGAATTGGTCCGATAAAATTAGTTCTTCTCGTATCTCTCCCATAGTTCCCTCCTTAAGTCGGGCGATTGCCTATCTCTTTTAAAGCCATAGAAAATAAAAGCAGCTTTTCATCTTCTGTCAGCTCTGCTATTTCATGTGGGAAACGTCCATGGTTCACGAACATGTAATACGACAGCTGTGTATCCATGTCGTTTCCCTCTAAGAGTTTTTTGCCTCCTCAAGCTTCTCCTTTTTCGTCTTAAGTCCATTAATACTCATGATTTCGGCTGACAACTTCTGATACTCACCAATGCTTAACATTTTTCCGAGCACTTCCAGCGGGTCAATAACTCCATAGTACTTGCACAGCTCAGAGTCATTTAAGTCTGGTTCTTTTACACATTCCAGCATGAGCCTCTTGGTGTAAAGTCCATTATCCAGCACAGGCATAGGAATACCATCCACCATTTTTTGATTTTGTGAATTCTCAGAAAGTTCCGCATTTTTTTCCTGGCTAATCGCCTGGATAACAAATGGCTGAATCGTCCCATCTTCATCAACAAAACGGTCAGATACCACAACCTCTTTTGTCTTTCCTGATACAGAAGGCTGCAAAAATGCTTTTAATTTACTCATGATTCTATCTCCTTTACTTATTCACCACCGAGTTGCAATGGCCTCTCATTAAATGCGGTCAATACTTCTATGCCTGTATAACTAAACGATATTTCAGCGGTCAAATAGTCCGCACTATCGTCCAATAAAGCAATGGGTACTTTATTGAGTTTGACATTATACAGGGCAACCACCTGTTTACCTACCGTGGTCCCTTTATCATCGTTTGTAATCTGGAAAACAAATGATGGGAGCTTGCCGGTTTTGAGATATTCCCGTAACATATCAAGGAATATTGGGGTGCCATAATAAACGGTTGCTGAACCGGTCATTTTAACACCTTTAATTTTTTCCTGGGTTACATTGGTCCCCACCACTGGAAAATCGGCCTTTTGAAATTCTGCTTCTGACTGGAATTTCTTAAGGCCAAACACCTCTACGTTTCGATTATTTATGATTGCGAATGCCTTCCCAGCCTTGCCGTTAAGAGCATCCTGTTCAAGTAAAAACATAATATACCCCCTTATTCGTCAACTAAGTTGATAGTGACATAAATCTTTTCAACCGCTGCTACAGGTTGAATTGCAATGGTTATTACCACCGCATTGATGGCATTTCCAGCAGATACCATTACATCATCGGCCTCGAAGTTCTGTATTCCGCCATTGTCCTGAATCTCATTGAGATACCCTACAATCCAGGCCTTAAGCAATTCCCGGCCATTCTCGTTGTTCCGGACTTTCCCTATGTAGTTCATGGCAAAGTTTTTGTATACATCGTTTGCTATTGTATCCAATGTTCGTATAACCTGGTTTAAGCTGAATTCTTCTCCCTTTTCCGGGGTATAGGAAACCAGTGTATTGATATCTGACATCACCTTTACATTCCCGAATTCCTCAAAAAAGAGTATTTGTCCAGCTGATAATGCTTCATCAATTTGTGCATTGGTAAGACGAGGCAGGACATCTATCGCATCCGGATATTGCGCATACACCAAGGACTCATTGTAAGTGGCGCCGGCCTCTGCTCCTCCTACCCACCATGTCGCCTGCTGTGCGGATATCTTTGTGCCATCGGTAAGAATGACTCCATTCTTGACAGATATAATTCCATCATAATCATTTTCCGTTTCAGCCATCACTGCCTGACATCTCTTTCCACGTTCCCTCATTCGTTTAATAAATGATACATAAGCCGTCTTTACAGAACTGTCAGCGCCATCATAAATCAGTATATTAAAATCATAGGACTCCAAAACCGTCAGAAACGATGAATAGGCCGATGCATTGACAGTTCCGTCACTTCCACCAGTCAGCGCCGCGCCTGCACTTGCAGCCAGTGTACCAGTGCCCGAAAAGGATACCCAATCATTCTCCTGCAGGTCCTCCACTTTCTTGGCCATCTGTCTATCCTTGACCGCGCCATCCACGACCGTTTGCACGGTAAAGCTTCCCTCCTGGTCCGGATCGGCAATGATAGCAACAGAAATATCATTGCCTCTTACACCGTTGTATTTTGCTTTTGCTGTCAATGGCGCAATGTTTATACTGGCTTTTTTGGCATCTACTGCACCAGGCCGGTACAACAGCACCTTAACCGGGCCTGTAGTATGGTCACTGCCTTTAAAAATCTCTCTTAAAAACAGAGACTTTGCATTTGTCTCGTCATATCCGATATATGGGACATAGCTGTCTCCTAAATTGACTATCATGAGCGTTTCCTCTGGTCCCCATGACAGCGGTTCGCATATAGCCACTACACCTCTATCACCAACGTTGACAGCCTGCTTCCTGCTTGACTTGACGTTGATATAGACACCGGGCTGTTTCTTATTCTGGCTTGTCCAGGTTCCTCCTGCCATTACTTTTTACCTTCCTTTCCATAAAACTTATCTAATACGGCCCTGGCCTCTTTAATAGAATACTCATTCTGAGTGAGCAAGGCCCTCGAAAAATCCGTCTGATACCCGGATAAAGCCTTACTTTTCAGAAGAACTTCCGTCTTATACTTTATTTCTTCGGGGGCCGTCCGTGACCTGGAACTGTTTTCTTTCATTGTCCTCGGCACGCTTTATCCCTCCTTTATAATCCATGGTTTCAATAGCAGGTGTAGAATCCGGCTGGGATACTATGGGTTTTATTACAAACTGGTAATGCAACTTACCTTCATCAATCTTCCATTCCCGTTCAAATGTCCTGATAAATGCGGTTTCTCCATCCTGTTTATACTTTATAGAATCAAAACATTCGTCCAGGCACTCTGCGACTTCGGTTAATTGGTCAAAAGCATCCGGGATATTCTTTTTTACCAGATACACCACATCAATTCCAATCTCCCTCCTGGAGCGTCGGTCCATTTCATCATACATTTCAGTTGGCATGAAAAACACAAAAAAACAAGGAAGCGTGGCGCCACCTTGTTTTGGGTTATTGTATACTTTTACATCGGGCCATCGTTCTTTAAGGACACCGGCCACTGAGTTGACCATATCATTAAGTGTAAATGTCATTTAAAGTTCTCCCTTATCCGCCTATCCAATTCTGTACGCACAACTCTCCGGAACTTGCCAACA
>ENA-OQJQ01000667-OQJQ01000667.1-human-gut-metagenome-genome-assembly--contig:-NODE-667-length-15440-cov-17.352600_pt1 | contig 15440 bp, 20 predicted proteins | sample MGYA00242609_ERZ504776 | MGnify/ENA primary metagenome ERZ504776 (study PRJEB26092, sample SAMD00036354) | human gut metagenome | host: Homo sapiens | study: EMG produced TPA metagenomics assembly of... | reverse complement strand
AAGCCCAGCCAGCCCTCGCAAAATCAGGATAGCATTTGAATGCTTCGGTTTGTCAAGGGTTCGCTGCGCCAGCTAAGCGGTTCTTTGAATTCAGCTCAGGCTCAAGAGGAAATTACGACCAAAAACAAATATCCATGCTTATTTTGAGTGTTTGGAGTCCATTACAGCTTTCACTCTAGCATAATAGATTCGCAAGAACTTGTTGGCTGAAGCCATCATGTAAACTTTGTAGGGTTTTCCCTCAGAGCGCTTTTTGTTCATGAATTGAAAAACCGGCTCATCCTGAGGTTGTGTCTTCAAGATGACAGTCATAATCAGAAAGAGCGTCCTACGTAGAACAGCCGAACCCACTTTACTAATTCCGCTATCGTTGCCCACAATCTTGCCAGAATCATTTGGCTGCGGTTCAATTCCTGCAAATGCAATGAGTGATTTCTTGGATGAGAAACGACGGACATCTCCGATCTCAGCCATCAGTTGAGGACCGAGAGAAGGGCCGACGCCGTACATTTCCATCACAGTATCAAATTCCGGAAGCTGTTGAGAAAGGCGAAGCATCTCCTGCTGGAATGCAGCCACGGACTGAGATACGGCTTTCAGCTGAGCGACCTGTTGCTGAATAAGGAGTTTTGAGGTTGGGGATTTTGGAAGAGAAGCAGCATTGACTGCACAGGCATAGATCGTATCCGATTTTGAGCGAGTGAAATTATATCCGTGCTTCTGACACCACTTTAAATACTTTTTAGCAAAGGCATCAGAGGAAAGGCTTGAAACACACTCACTGTGCCAGAAGTCTCCAATGAAATCGACCCATTTTTCGCACCCGTTGCTCTTTGCGGGGCTTGAAAATAGCTTGTTTGCATCTGGAAAGGTCAGGTCAAGAGATGAGATCAGATTATTCTTCAGCATAGTACGAACTGCCACGGCTTGCTGGTACTGACGATAACAATTCTTCAAAGCCAGCCGGGTATCATCTTCGGGAAGATACTGTCGTAGCCGTGTCCACTTGTCGAGCGTATAGTTGGCGATTTTAACAGCGTCTTTTCTATCCGTTTTGACACGTCTTAAACTGTTGTTGTCATAGTCATGAATCAGAACAGGATTGACTACGGAAACGAATAAGCCCGCATCGTGTAAAACGAAAGCAACTGGTTTGTGGTAATTCCCGGTGGCTTCCATGACGACACGGGTCTCTCCGTCCAAAGCTTTGAGCTTCCCAGCCAGATCGTTCAGGCTTTGGGCGGTGTGTAAAACTTCAAAGGGTTCGAGTACTACTTCTCCAAAGGGGCGCATGACGCAAACCATGCTCTTTCCTTTGGAAACGTCAATGCCTACAGCGTTCATAACGGTTCCTCCATTACTTTGTATTTGCAACCGGAATCCATCTTTTACTCGTTGCCGATTCAATCTATTGGGTGACACGAACGCTCCGCTTGGCGGGTGGCTCAACCTGCTTAAAACGAATGCTACAACAAGAGAGATGGTCAACTGTCTTTAGAACGGGCGTAGAAGCCCAGAGAATGATGCGTTAGCCGATTACTCTCTTATTGTAGCTTAGGTACGAGTTGGAATGGAATATGGCTGGCTGCCATATCCGGTTCCATGTTTATTGTAATAGAGAATGATACTGAAATGAGTGAGACTGATCCATTCTATTCTGAAGAAGCGGATGGGATGAGCAAACGCACCCAACTGGAAGAATATTTTTCTCAATCTTTGGAGATGGACCTTCTTCTCCGGCTTTACCCGGATGATGAGGACACCATCTATCAAATCGTGAATTTGCTGGTGGATACCTGCGCTACCAACCGTAAGCTACTGCACATTGCCGGGGACGATAAACCTGCCGAGGTGGTACGCAGCCGGTTTATGAAGCTGAACGCCGACCATATCCGTTTTGTGCTGAAGTGCCTTGCAGAGAACAGCAGCCCGATTCGTAACATGAAACAATATCTGCTCGCTTCTCTGTATAACGCACCCACCACGATGCAGCTTTCCTACCAGAACCAAACCAACCACGACTTAGCGATGCGGAGGTGATGAAAATTTCAAAGAAAGCAACTACGATTGCCATCGTCAACCAGAAAGGCGGCACCGGTAAGACCACGACCTGTGAAAATCTGGGCATCGGTCTGGCGATGGAGGGCAAGAAGGTCCTGTTGGTGGACGCTGACCCGCAGGGCAGCTTGACCATCAGCATGGGCTGGCAGCAGCCCGATGAACTGCCCACCACTCTTTCCACCCTGATGGCAAAAGCCATGAACGACCAGAGCATTCCGCCCGGCGAAGGTATCCTGCACCATGCGGAGGGCGTTGACCTGATTCCAGCCAACATCGAACTGGCAGGGATGGAAGTGTCTCTCGTTAACTGCATGAACCGGGAAAAGATGCTGAAACAGGTGTTGGAAGGTGCAAAGCATGAATACGATTTCATTCTGCTGGACTGCACTCCTTCCCTTGGGATGCTGACCGTGAACGCACTGGCAGCAGCAGACACTACCCTGATTCCTGTGCAGGCGCAGTATCTATCCGCGAAAGGCTTGGAACAGCTTTTGCAGACCGTCCAAAAAGTCCGGCGGCAGATAAACCCGAAACTAAAAATTGAGGGCATTCTGCTGACCATGACCGACAGCCGCACCAACTACGGGCAGCAGATCGACAACCTGATTCGGGGTGCTTACGGCAGCAAGATCAAGGTGTTTGACCAGACCATTCCCCGGTCTGTCCGTGCTGCGGAAATCAGTGCCGTGGGCAAAAGCATTTTCCAGCACGACCCCAAAGGCAAGGTGGCAGAAGCCTATAAATCTCTGACCGAGGAGGTGATGGCGAATGCCGAAAAACAGCTTAAACGTGTCGCTGAAAGGGGCAGATGACATTTTCTCCACGGAAGAATCCCGACAGGAACAACAACGGGAACAGGTTCAGCAGATTCCCATCGGAGAACTGTTTCCTTTCAAGAATCATCCTTTTAAGGTTTTGGATGATGAGTCCATGCAACGCACGGTGGAAAGCGTGGAGCAGTACGGCGTGCTGTCTCCGCTGATTGCCCGTCCACGCCCGGAGGGTGGCTATGAGATCATCTCCGGGCACCGCCGTCAGCACGCTGCACAGCTTGCCGGGCTGGATGCCCTGCCTGTTATCGTCCGTCAGATGGATGATGATGCCGCCGTTTTGCTCATGGTGGACAGCAATCTCCAACGTGAGAACATTCTGCCCAGTGAAAGGGCTTTCGCTTACAAAATGAAGCTGGAAGCTCTAAAAAATCAAGGTGCTAGGTCAGATTTAACTTGTGGCCAATTTGGCCACAAGTTAAATGGTGCAAAAGCGCGAGATATTGTCGCTGATGAATCAGGTGACAACGCTCGAAATGTCCAAAGGTTTATCCGTCTGACCAACCTCATCCCTGAACTGCTGGACATGGTGGACGAAAAGAAAATTGCCTTCAACCCCGCTGTGGAATTGTCCTATCTGGACGAAAGCCAACAGCGGGATTTTTTAGAAGCGATGCAAGACACCCAGAATGCGCCGTCCCTTTCCCAAGCGCAGCGGCTTAAAAAGCTGGCGCAGGAAGGGCACTTCTCGTATGACGTTGCCTTTGCGGTCATGGGAGAAGAAAAGAAGGATGAGCTGGACAAGGTGATCATCAAAAACGACACCCTGCGGAAATACTTTCCCCGCAGCTACACCCCGAAACAGATGGAGGACACCATCATCAAGCTGCTGGAACAGTGGCAGCGCAAACAGCAGCGGCAGAATGAACGCTGATACACCTTTTGAACGTAAGACCCGACCGGGTCTTTCTTTTTTGCAAAAATTAGGAGAAAAAGCACTATGAACACTACCATTGATTTCAAGACCGCAAAGATCATCGACAGTATGAGCCAGCAAATCAGCCACATGGACAATGCTGTGACCGACTTCTTCAACAAGATGAGCGATGTGCTGGAGCGGCAGCTCGGCGATGATGAAGTTTACGCCGCCGTGATTGCCCCGGAGATCGAACTGACCATCACCCCGCTGGCGAACGTTCGCAGTTACCTGCCTTGCTTCGATGAAACTGATTCCTGCTACAGCATCAGCGAAGATGTGCCGCTGGCACTCTGCTACGATCCTCGTCAGGTCATTACGCTGGCTGGCAAGCGTTACCTGTCCGGCGCAGTCATCTTTGTACGCTACGACACCGATGGCAATTTTGTTGCACTTACCACCGCCGACCTGTACCTGATCCAGTGTTATCTGGGCGAGAACAGTGTTCCTCTGATGGCTGGCCGCGAGAAGATGGTCTGCATCTGCATTGACTGAGAGGTGCAGTATGGATACTGAAATGACCTGCTATGCGAGTTTCGCAGAAGTCACGGAGGACTTTTACTGTTCCGCCGTTGATGTTTTGAAGATTCTGGTTCTCCGTCTGCACGACTACCATGCTTGTTGCTTCCATTCTCTGCGGGATGCTCTGTACGACTATTTTTCTACCGATGCCGCACCGCATACTCATGCCAATGCTTCCACTAAGCATACCGTTATCGCATCTTGCGTTCCTCGTCCGCCCTGAGAGATTTTTTCTCACAGTTCAGTCAATGTAGGAGGGTTGTTATGAATTTTATTTATTCGTTTATCATTTTTGAAGCTGGTGCCCTTTGTGGTTTTTTCATCGCCGCACTGATGAATGCCGCTCGTGCCGGGCAGGAGATCACCATCAAATTCGAGGAGGAAGATAATGGAGCAGAACGAGAACACCCTGTCGGTGCTGAAAATTGCACCGGGACAGTATCCGCAGCAGGTCGAGATCGATAACGACCTGAAAGCCTTGCAGCAGGCTGTCGGCGGCTCCATCGGCGCAAGCTACCCTTTTGAAGATCCGGTCGCCATCGTCTACAACGATGATGGCAAGCTCATGGGTCTGCCGCTGAACCGTGCCCTGTGGGACGAGGACGGGCTGATGTACGATGTTATTGCCGGAACCTTTTTGGTGGTAGGTCTGGGTGAGGAGGATTTTGTATCGCTCTCCCCGGAGCTGGCGCAGAAGTATGAAGAAGAATTTCATCAACCCGAAGCTTTTCTCCCTCTGGGGCGTCGCCTGATGGTCATTCCGGTTCCGGATGAATCGGTTCAGAATGACGCAGAGAAGGCCGTAAACAAGCCCCCGGTGGAACATGACCGCTAAGACGATTTTCTGCACAGGAGGTGGTAACGATGCAGGAAGAAATCGAGCATAAGACGGTCAACCTTGCCATCTCGACCACAAAACTGTCCGCCCGCACCCTGCTGCGCGGGATGCAGTTTCTGTTGCGGCAGTACGACAAGCACGCTTCGCAGGGCAAGCAGTCCATGAAGCGGCTGGTACGACAGAACCGTGGTGTGACAAATGTGGAGATTCAGAAAACCGGTATCAAGGATTTTGACCGCTATGCCAAGCGGTATCACATCGACTACTCCATCCAGAAAGACCTGTCCTGCAAGCCGCCCCGGTATCTAATCTACTTCAAGGCACAGGACACGGATGCCTTGAATGCAGCTTTCAAGGAATATTCGGCATCGGTGCTGGATAAAACCAATCGTCCTTCCGTGCTGGCAAAGCTACATGATCTGGCGCAGTCCGTTGCAAATCTGCCGGACAAAGTGCGGCACAAGCAGGAGGAGCGCGGCCTATGAGCAAAAAGAAGCTTTCCAAGCTGCTGGCGCTCTATCTGCCCTATGTGGTGATTGGGCTTGTAGCTACCAATCTGGGCGAGGCATGGCGGCTGGCTGCGGGTAAGGAACTTGGCGACAAAATCGTATCGCTGATGGATACGCTCCCGGCTGCATTTTCAAATCCGCTGCCCAGTCTGCACCTATTTGACTTGTTCATTGGTCTGTGCTGCGGTGCTGGAATGCGGCTGGCGGTGTACCTGAAAGGCAAAAACGCCAAAAAGTACCGGCATGGCATGGAGTACGGCTCTGCCCGGTGGGGAACTCCGAAGGACATTGAGCCGTTCATGGCACCAAAGTTCGCCGACAACATCATCCTAACCAAAACGGAACGGTTGATGATGAGCAATCGCCCACCGGACCCCAAGAATGCCCGGAATAAAAATGTGCTGGTGGTGGGCGGTTCCGGCAGCGGTAAGACAAGGTTCTTTATCAAGCCGAATCTGCTGCAATGTGATTCCAAGAATTTTCCGGTATCATTCGTGGTTACAGATCCGAAAGGTAGTATCGGCGTGGAATGTGGAGAAGCCCTGTTAAAGCACGGCTACAAGCTAAAATTCTTCAACACGATCAACTTTTCCAAGAGTATGCGCTATAACCCTATGGCGTACATCCATAGTGAAAAGGATGTGCTGAAACTCGTGACTGCACTGATGACCAACACCAAGGGCGAAGACAGCGGCGGAGACCCATTCTGGGAAAAATCGGAACGTCTTTTGCTGACTGCGCTTATCGCCTATCTGCATTATGAAGCCCCGGTAGAGGAACAGAACTTTGCGACCCTGCTGGAAATGCTCAACACCATGCAGGTGCTGGAAGACGATGAGGAATATCAGAATCCGGTCGATCTACTCTTTGAGGATTTGGCGAAAACGAAGCCGAACAACTTTGCAGGGCGGCAGTACAAGCTCTACAAATTAGCTGCCGGTGTTGTATGCTCTAAAAGACTTCTTAATCAGATGATTTGGAAGTCTCTTAGAACACACAACTTTACATACCGAAGAAAGGAGACAAAACCATGAGCAAAAGCGAGAAAATCACTGCTCTTTACGAGCGTTTGAGCCGAGACGATGATATGGATGGCGAGAGCAACTCCATATCCAATCAAAAAAGACAGTTGGAAGACTACGCTGCCCAGCATAATCTTCCTAATATCGTCCATTTTACGGACGATGGCATAAGTGGCACTCGATTTGACCGCCCCGGATTTCTTGCCTTGATGAAAGAGGTCGAAGCCGGGAATGTGGAGTATCTGTGCCTAAAGGACATGAGCCGTCTGGGGCGTGATTATCTGAAAGTCGGTCAAATCATGGAAATTCTGCGACAGCAAGGTGTCCGTCTCATTGCTATCAATGATGGCGTTGATACTGCCAGAGGGGACGATGATTTTACCCCTTTCCGAAACATCATGAACGAATATTACGCACGAGACACCAGCCGTAAAATCCGTTCCACTTTCCAAGCAAAAGGCAAGACAGGCAAGCATCTTACAGGCTTAGTAATCTATGGTTACCTCTGGAATGAGACAAGAGACCAGTGGCTTGTAGATGAATATTCGGCAGAGGTTGTAAAGCGTATCTTTTCAATGACGATTGAGGGCATGGGACCTTATCAGATAGCAAACAGGCTGAAAGAGGAAAAGGTACTCATTCCCTCTGCATATCTGGCACAGTTCAACGAGGGTGTGAACAAAAACAAGACTTTCAAAGATGTTTACGGCTGGGGTTCTTCCACCATCTGCAACATTCTTGATAAGCGTGAGTATTTGGGACACACCATCAATTTCAAGACCCGAAAGCATTTCAAGGATAAGAAAAGCCATTATGTGCCGGAGGACGAATGGACGATTTTTGAGAATACCCATGAAGCCATCATTGACCAAGAGACCTTTGACCTTGCACAGAAAGTCAGAAGCAAGGTACGCCGTTATCCCGATGGCTGGGGCGATGTTGCACCGTTGACGGGCTTGCTCTATTGTGCTGATTGCGGCGGCAAAATGTATGTCCACCGCTTTAACAACGGCAAACGCATTTCGCAATATACCTGTTCAAAGTACAGCAAAATCCCTGTTGGGACGCTCTGCAAGACCCAGCACCGTATCAATGAAAGTGTTGTGTTGGAGCTGGTAAAAGACCTATTGAAAGCCATTGCCGAGTATGCCAAGCATGAACGAGCCGAGTTTGTCCGAGTGGTGCAGGAGGCACAGTCCAGCCAGCAGACAGCAGAGGTCAAGAAACAGCGGACACGCCTTGCAACCGCAAAGCAGAGAATATCCGAGCTGGAAGTCCTGCTCTGCAAAATCTATGAGGACAACATCTTAGGCAAGCTCTCTGACAGCCGCTATGCCACCTTAGACGCTCAATACGAAAAGGAACAGAAAGAGTTGACCGCTGAAATCAGCACGCTGGAAAAGGCAATCAGTGACTATGAAAAGCACGAAAAGGACGCTGACCGTTTCATTGCTCTGATTGATAAATACGAGAATTTTGACGAGCTGACCATTACCATGCTCAATGAGTTTGTTGAAAAAATCCTTGTGCATGAGCGTGACCGAAAAGGCAGTATTCAGACCACGCAGGAGGTTGAGATTTACTTCAATTTCGTTGGGCGTTTCGTCCCTCCGAAGTTTGCGGAAGTAGAGCTGACCCCAGAGGAATTAGAGGAAATCCGCAAGCGTGAGGAACGCAAGGACAGACTTCATCAGAATTACTTGAAGCGTAAAGCCAGCGGTTGGCAAAGGCAGTACGAGGACAGAACAAAAGCAAAGAAAAAGGCTGAAATGGACGCAAAGAAAAACGCTCTCCGAGCCGAGGATATAGCAAAGGGCGTGTTCATTCCTGTCAGCAATATGCCGAAGTTAGAGCCGAAAATCGCACCACAGAAAGGAGCTTAATCATGGAACTGAATTTTATCAAATGTGGGGACTACTACATCCCAGACATCAAAGTGAAAAATCCGAATATCCGTCTTGGAAAATGGGGACGGATGCGGAAAGAGTATCTGCGACTGGCTAATCCGGTGCTGTTCTCCGACATGGTGCTGAATGAAACCCTCTATGAGCATTGTGCGGAGATTGAGGAAACAGCCAAGAAGCGTATGGAAATCATCGTGCCGCAGCTTGCAAAGGCATACGGTGTGACGGAGCAGCTCAAAGCAGAGAACCAAATCGAATGGGTTCGGCAGATGAACGCTTGTGTTGCACAGGCTGAGGAAGCTATCAAGGGCGAGTTGATTTACTGCTGAGAAAGGAGCATGAATTTATGATTTTAGAAGCAATCTTCAACGGAGAGATTTATCCGGCAGAAACGGTAGTACCGAAATCAGAGAAGTTTCGGGAAGCTGGACAGGCAATCGCAGACACCATGCGATACTTTGAGCAGACATTGAGCAAAGAAGATTATGCGAAGCTGGATAAGCTCAATGACCATTTTGCAGACTGCCAGACCATGCAGACCGAAGAACATTTCAAGTATGGTCTTTCAATGGGTGTTCTGCTAATGAAAGAGATATACGAACTGTCCGATTTTAAGTAAAAAAGTCAAGTGCAGAACCAACAATTTAATATCGTGAGCAAAGCGACAGGTATTTCTATTCTGAGTATCTGTCGCTTTTATTTTATCAACTATCAAGGAGGACTTTTGAATGAAAATGAACCTGAATGAAATGAAAACCCTGTATACCTTTGGTTGCCCGAACCGTGAAGCAACGGTTGAGCGTTTGCGTTATGTGGCTGCCCTTACACCTGATCCAGCGGCAAAGAAACTGTTTTATATGCTGTCGGTCAAGTTGAGTGACGAAAAGTGCGACAAATGGTATCGTTGTTTCTACTACAATCTGCGTTTGCAGATGCAGGAATACTACCAGCACAAGGCAGTCATTATGGATAGTTGCTGGAATCATCACATGGAGAGATGTTATGGCGAAGCTGACGAAGTATGAAAAAGAAACAATCATCCTCTTTAATGAGGGCGAGGACACAGCCAATATCTACACCTACAATGCCAGCCTGCGAAAGCGACTGGCATTGTTCAGTAAAAAGCACCCCGACCTCTGCAAGTTGGAAAAATCCCATGAGCAAGGCGGTGTGACTTATCTGCTGAATAAGTCCAGACTTTCTATCCGTCTGCAACCGCCGTACAGCGAGGAACGCAGACGAAAAGCAAGCGAGAACGCCAAGCAAAACGGTTTCAATAGCCAGATGGAATGATGTAGCATTTTGGGTTGATTTGCGGTCAAAATGTCGGGTCTGCACTTGATGTTTTCTTTGGCTGTTAGCTAAAAAATACAGATTATATGAGGTGTACAATGTTGAATTAGAAATACAGATATGATATACTTCGAGTAAGGACATAGTCCTGCAATTATAAATTATAAACATAAGCTGTATACGGAAAGAAGGATTTTGATATGAATTATAAGCATCCTAATTTATTCGTTATGATACCATACGAAGAACGCAATAGAGTATCAGGCTATTTTGATTTAAGCGTTGTTGGAGAAGAATATGCAAAGTTACTTGGTGATTTAACAGATGAATTATCAACATATGCCGTGTCTAAAAATGATGTTGGAGAAAATGCTGTAATTATCCCAATACTGAGAGCAGGAATGTCTATGTCAAATAGATTGACAAAAAGGTTGCCTAAAGCAGATGTTGCACGAATTAGCATGAGACGTAATTTGCATACATTAAAACCATTTGTTGCTTGGGATGAATTTGAACAGATAAAAGAACCAGAAAGTAAAAGAGTTTTTATCACAGATCCGGCACTTGCTACAGCTGGTAGCATTTTGAAAACACTGGAACACATGAAAAAGTATGGTTTCAAAGATGAAAATGTAGTTATTATGGCAATGTTCGGATGTCAATCTGGAATAGAACGAATTTTTAAGGAGCATCCAGAAGTGAAGCTATTTTTAGTCCATATGGCAGACGGAATTAGAGAAGATGGGTATTTACTGCCGTATAATGGAGATACCGGAGATAGATTATATGGAGTAAGAGAAAATGAATATGTAATTTGATAATGTGGAGGTAAAATTATGAATTCCAGAGAATTATTAAATGCGCTAAGTGTCGCTGAGCGTTTAAAAGATACGACAAGGCATTGCTATACATCGAAAGGAAGACACGAGAGTGTAGCAGAACATAGCTGGATGATGACGCTGATGGCTTTTTTTATGCGGGATGAGTTTCCAGATGTTGATATGGATAAAGTTATTCGTATGTGTATTATTCATGATTTGGGTGAATGCTTTACAGGAGACATTCCTACCTTTGATAAAAAGCAAGTGCATGAGGATATAGAAGAAAATTTACTATTTAACTGGATAGATACGTTACCGTCTTATTATGCAGAAGAAATGAAAGCTCTATATAATGAGATGACAGAAAGAAAAACTGTCGAAGCTAAGATATATAAAGCTATTGATAGCTTGGAAGCTTTAATTCAGCATAACGCTTCTGATTTATCTACATGGATTCCGAAAGAGTATAAATTAAATTTGACTTATGCAGATGACCGAGTGAGTTTTTCAGAATATCTTACTACATTACGACAAGCTATACGAGAGGATACACTTGCAAAGATAGAAAAATAGTTATAAGTATTGTCTAAGCCAAAGGCGATCAACCGTAAAAAGTTGGTCGCTTTTGTTTTATCCATTATTGAGAAAGGAGCTTGCCTATGAGTAAAGAAAAATTGGAAAAATTGGAGCGTGAGAAATATGTGGTCGAGCGAAAGCTGACCGCAGCCATGCACAAGGAAAAACGATTGCAGAGCGAACTAAAGCGTTTGACCCGAAGTGGGCGAACCCACCGCCTTTGCACTCGTGCCGGAATGTTGGAAACCTTTTTGAAAGAGCCAACCACTCTGACCGATGATGATGTGATGGAGCTTTTGACTTTCATCTTCCACAGCGAAGCGATTCAAAAGAAGCTGGACTTGCTGATTGAGAACCGAAAGGAAACGGAGCAACCGAACGGGAGCTAAAAGACCCTTTTGGAAAAAGGGCGCAATTATACACCACCTAAAGATGGTGATTGCGTTCTGCCGAAAGCCCCATGCTGGGAGCCGATGATTTCCGCAGTCTGCTCCAATCATCCAGGGGAAGCTACACTTCCCCTGCGTTGGCTTTGCCAACTACCCCTTTGTAGACTTGCCGCCGAGAAACGATTGCAAGCAATCATTCCCCGACAGCAAGTTTATATTCCACCACCTGACCGTTGCTGAAAAGTATCGGTCATTTTTTGTTGCACCGAAAGGAGGTTCACACAAATTGCCAGTACCACATTTTAATATCAAAATCACACAGCGAAGCAAAGGTAAATCTGCGGTTGCCGGAGCTGCCTACCAAGCCGGAGAAAAGCTGTTTTCCGAGTATGACCAGAAAACCAAGAACTACACTTGCAAGAAAGAAGTGGTCTATACGGAAATCATGCTGCCCCCAAATGCTCCACCCGAATATGCTGACCGAGCGGCTCTCTGGAACTCCGTTGAAGAAATCGAAAAGCAATGGAACTCCCAGCTTGCAAGGCGGTTTGTTGCCGCTTTGCCCAGAGAAGTCCCGATGGAGCTATTACCGCAGATGGTCAAAGAATACTGCGAGGAGCATTTTGTTTCTAAGGGAATGTGTTGTGATTTCGCAATCCATGACCCCGACCCACCGGGACACAATCCGCACTGTCATTTCATGCTGACCATGCGAGCCATTGATGAAAATGGAAAGTGGCTGCCTAAGAGCCGAAAGGTTTATGACCTTGACGAGAACGGCGAGCGTATCAAGCTCCCCTCCGGCAGATGGAAAAGCCATAAGGAAGATACCGTTGACTGGAACGAACAGTATCATGCCGAGGAATGGCGGCATGGCTGGGAAGTTGTTCAGAACAAATATCTGGAGCTTGCCGGAAGTCCAGAACGGATTGATATGCGTTCTTATGAGCGACAGGGACTTGACATTATCCCAACCGTTCACATGGGAACTGCTGTCTCTGCGTTGGAGCGAAAAGGCATTGCGACCAACATCGGCAATCTGAACCGAGACATTAAAGCCGCTAACCGCATGATGAACGCTATCCGCAGCACCATCAAAAATCTGCGTGACTGGATCGCTGACATTCTGGAAGCTACCAAAGAAGTCCTTGCAGAGAATGAAGCAGCAAAGAAAAATGCTTCTCCGAACCTTGCCGTTCTACTGCGTGATTATCTGAATCTGCGAAAGGCAGAGCGTAGCGAATGGTCGAGATACGGACAGCAGAAAGGCACGACCGATGATTTGAAAACCATTTCCCAAGCTACCGTCTATCTACAACGGCATGAGCTTTTCACGCTGGAAGATTTGGACATCGCTCTGCAAGGGGTGAGTGAAAAGGCTACTGCCATTCGTGAAGATATGCAGACAGCCGCTAACCGCATGAAAGCTATCACAACCATTCAGAACGCTGTCGCTGATTGTGAAAAGCATAAAGCAGTCCATGACAAGTATATCAAAATCGGCTGGAAAATCAGAAAGGAAGCCTATGCCGAAAGCCACAAGGACGAGCTTACCGCTTTTAACAAGGCATTGAGGGATGGAAACCGTTTTCCAATCCACGCAGCTTCGCCAAGTACGGCAGACAGCGAGGGTGGGAACGCATACCACCGCCCGACAACGAGCCATCGGCAACAGGCTCAAATCTGACGGATGGTTTTCGAGAACTGACAGAGGAAGAAGCCCGACAGATGGAACTTCCATTCTGAAAAAATGACCGTGTTGCCGAGTAAGTTGTTATCCCGTTGCCGACCCCGTTGCAGGGCAAATCTCTTAAAAGTCCTTTATTTTCAAGGGGTTTTCTTCTCTGACAACGAAAGCAACGGAGAAATCAAAGAAAAAAGTAAAAATAGTAAATAAGCCAGATAGGACTATGTTCGAGGTTTTTTGAAGCCCGTTGCCGGACTTCGTTGCCGACCACACACCCTGTCTGGCTTTTTTCATTTCAAGGAGGTATTCAATGAACGCAACAACAATTCAGAACACAAACACTAACACACAGCCTTGTTTCCGCAAGACCATCGACAAGACCACCTATATCGTGCGTGTCCATTTCAGCGAGACCGCAACAGAGACGATGGCGGACAAAATCAAGCGTATGCTTCGTGATGAAGTCCGTAAGATGTGAACTTTTTGTAAATTTGATTAAAAAGTCCTTGACAATTCGTTTCAGGAAAGACCGCAAAGTCCATCCTCATTTCCTGCGGTGCTAGAATTGCGCCATTTGACATCCAAGAATTACGCGATTTAACGATGTACGATGAGTTGCAACTGGACACGCTGGGCGATAAGAAAACGGCTCTGTTCCTCATCATGTCGGACACGGATAGCACATTCAATTTTCTCATCAGTATGGTCTACACCCAGCTTTTTAACCTCTTGTGCGACAAAGCGGATGATGTGTACGGCGGCAAGCTGCCCATTCATGTGCGCTGTCTGATTGACGAGTGCGCCAACATCGGCCAGATTCCCAATCTGGAAAAGCTGGTGGCAACCATCCGCAGCCGTGAGATTTCGGCTTGCCTTGTTTTGCAGGCGAAAAGCCAGCTAAAGGCTATCTACAAGGACAATGCCGACACCATCATCGGCAACATGGACAGTCAGATTTTTCTCGGCGGTTCGGAACCCGGTACGTTGAAAGACCTGTCCGAAATGCTGGGTAAGGAAACGATTGATTCGTTCAACACTTCGGACACCCGTGGCAACAGCCCCAGTTATGGCACCTCGTTCCAGAAACTTGGTCACGAATTATTAAGTCGCGATGAGATTGCGGTGCTGGATGGCGGCAAGTGCATCTTGCAGCTACGCGGTGTGCGGCCTTTCCTCTCGGACAAGTATGACCTGACCCAGCACCCCAACTACAAGTTGACCTCGGACTACGACCCCAAAAACACCTTCGATATTGAAAAATATCTGAACCGAAAAGAAAAAATCCACCCGGATGATGAGTTCATCATAGTGGATGCTGATTCGCTCCCGCCTGCCTGACCCGGTAGGCGGTTTAATTTTATCCTGACCAGAGAGGTACGCCAGAAAGTCCACTCTCGCCGCAGTTCGCGGCTTCAATAGGCAGCTTCAGGTGTGTACGGATGGTCTACAATTTTTCAAAATAAAGGAGAAACGACTATGGAATTCTTTAACTCTGCTATCGAAGTTCTTCAGACTCTGGTTGTCGCTCTGGGTGCCGGTCTCGGCGTTTGGGGTGCCATCAACCTGCTGGAAGGTTATGGCAACGATAACCCCGGCTCCAATGCTCATATACGGTAAAGAAGCAACAACACAAATTGAGAACAGCGTACCCTACTATTCTGTATCAAAGTGGAGCAGTAACACGAAAATGTTGCTGCTCCATTTTCATGCCCCTTAAATAATTTCCTTGAATCTGCTTGACTTATATTACGGTTAGTGATATATTTATTACAGTAATCGTAATAAGGAGGCTGGACTATGAGAGACAATGCAAAAAGTGGCGCACTTACAGAAGTGACCTTTTATATTTTACTCTCTCTTTATACACCAAAACACGGATACGCCGTTATGCAGTTTGTTGAAGAAAAAACGGGCGGGCGGCTTTCGTTAGGCGCAGGCACTTTATATGGAGCATTAAACTCTTTGCAGGACAAGAAGTGGATTGAACCTTATGGAGATAGTGAGGGAAGAAAAAAAGAATACCACATTACAGCACAGGGAAAAGAAATTGCAGAAAAAGAGCTTGCAAGACT
>ENA-OQJQ01000630-OQJQ01000630.1-human-gut-metagenome-genome-assembly--contig:-NODE-630-length-16554-cov-15.415245_pt1 | contig 16554 bp, 10 predicted proteins | sample MGYA00242609_ERZ504776 | MGnify/ENA primary metagenome ERZ504776 (study PRJEB26092, sample SAMD00036354) | human gut metagenome | host: Homo sapiens | study: EMG produced TPA metagenomics assembly of... | reverse complement strand
TTAATTAACTTTGCAAAACCTATCGGGTGGTACACGTTTCAAATGCTACCCGGGTCCCTTTTCAAGTGTTAGCTACAGATAAAGTAAAGTTGCTGATTTCATGGAAAAGTGTAGATTTCAAGCCTCAATTTTGATGGAAAAGTGTATGAAAGGAGCCTGATTCGTTGGAAAAAGTGTGCGAATTTGAATTATTCGCTTGAAAAAGTGTAGAACCACTTAAATATCATATCTTCTATTCTTGCGATTTTTACATATAACACATCATTAAATAGATGAAAAATAGTATATTTGCATATTATATGATATGTTGAGCTATGACGAAAAGTACGATGGGTACCAAGTTGCCAAGAAAGTTGGAGCAGAAGATGCAGATAGTAGGAGAACAGATCAGGCTGGCCAGATTACGCAGGAATCTTAGTATTGCCCAAGTCGCTGAACGTGCCACCTGTTCACCTCTTACGGTTTCACGTATAGAGAAAGGTGTACCGACGGTAGCAATAGGTATTTATCTCAGGGTGCTTTATGCGCTTCAACTAGATGATGATATTCTTCTGCTTGCAAAAGAAGATGCAATGGGAAAAGCATTACAGGATTTAAGTCTTAAACAGCGGGAAAGGGCATCCAAAAAAGAATAAGGTATGAAAAAACTCTATGTATTTGCTGATTTTGATTGGCTGAAAGAACCAAGGCTAATTGGAGAGCTGAATTACGAATCCCTTCGTGGTTCTGACAGCTATGGATTTTGCTATAATGATGAATGGCTTAAGGACTATGGAAGTCTGTTTCTTAGTGATGACTTGAACAACTATCCCGGTCAGCAATACACGGCTCCCGGCAAGGATATTTTCGGATGTTTTTCTGATGCCCTTCCAGACAGGTGGGGGCGTACATTGATAAATCGTCGGGAGCAGATTCTTGCAAAGGAAGAAAAGCGTCCGGTACGTCGGCTTTCTTCATTAGACTATCTTATCGGGATTGAGGACTTTTCTCGCATGGGAGCTTTTCGATTCAAGGAATCAATGAATGGAGATTATATCAATGCAAGCGAAGTCCTACGCATACCACCACTGACAGATATTCGTGAGTTGATTGCAGCTAGTTCCGAAATAGAGAAAAGTGAAGATGAGAACAGGTTACCCGAAATGCGTTGGATTGCTCAACTGGTACAACCTGGTTCTTCTCTTGGCGGAGCGCGTCCAAAGGCAAGTGTAATTGATGAAAACAGAATTTTGTATATAGCAAAATTTCCGTCCCGTAAAGATGATTATGATGTTGGACTTTGGGAACATTTCTCACATCTGTTGGCCAAGAAGGCTGGTGTCAATGCTGCAGAAACAAGAGTAATCTCTACAAGCGACAAATACCATACTTTACTTTCCCAGCGATTTGACAGAAGGGAAGACGGTAAGCGCATACATTTTGCTTCAGCCATGACTCTTTTGGGCTTAAATGATGGAGACAATGCCAATACCGGTAACGGCTATCTGGATATGGTTGATTTTATACTTCAGAATTGTACTAACGTGGAGGATAATCTGAAAGAACTGTATCGCAGAGTCGCGTTCAATATCTGTATTGGTAATACAGATGATCATTTCCGCAATCATGGTTTTCTTCTGACTGCCAAGGGGTGGACTTTATCTCCGGCTTATGATATGAATCCCACTCTGAATGAGTATCAGAGCCTGTTGATTAATAGTCACTCCAATAAATCGGATTTGAATGAATTGCTGAATTCTTGTGAGGAATATATGATACAGAAGAATATTGCTCAGCAAATCATCGGCGAGGTACTTGTTGCAGTTAAAGACTGGAAAATACTGGCCACCCGACTGCGTATTGAGAGAAATGAGCAGGAACGTTTTTCTTCTGTCTTTGATAGGCAAAACTTATCGACGTAAATCACAAGAAAATATAAGCCCTGCAAAAATAGTATGTTAATGTTTGTTTTAATATTTAGCACAAAAATACTGTAAACGTTTACAATGAAAATAATAGATCAGAAAATGAATAGTTTGTTATATTATCCATATATTAATTTACCTCAAAACGATTGGACAATACGCGCTTTACTTTATTATGACAATGTGAACGCTATTGTCCCTACTCAATATTTTTACGAACCAGAACACTATAACCCGTTTATGCGAGAAGCAATTATGAATGAATTGATTACTCCAATAAATCCTATGGACGTTCTCAATAACCCGTATGAAGTTTCTCTAAGATTTATTGAATATTTGAGTGCAAGAAAGAGTGTAATAGAAAGACGTAGAAGTTTTTTTTCAAACCAAGCACATATAATTCACCGTGATAAATCCTTATCCTCATACAGACAGTGTAAACTGCATATAAATAAATTTGATAGTGATGTTTTTAATTATCTTATGGAGATAGGACTTGCTGAGCGTATAGATTATAATTGGTATAATGTAGAAAATAAAACAGCTAATGATCTTATGTTTTTATTATCATCAGTTATTGCAGATAAAATTCAATCTATATTGGCTACTGATAAAATTGATTATAGCTTTTCTCAGATTTGTGCACAAAATAATGATGTCGAATTACGAAACAGACAGTATAAAAGAGACTTGATACTAAAAAATCTTATACCATATCCAAAACAGATAGACATAACAAATCTTAGGAGATTTAAAGAAAAACATCACGATCTACTTATTGCCTTTAGAAGCAAAGTTGAATCAATAGTCTTGAATTCAGCAATTTCTCCAGAATCAAAAATGTTTGAAGTCACTTTGGGAGAGCTAAAAATACAAAAAGAAGAATTATCTAAGAGAATGAACGAAAGCCATTTAGGCAATATTAACTTTGGAACAATATGTGGGACTATTTCTGCAGGTATAGGTCTATTTGAGAACTCTTCAGTCGCTACAATTACGGGGTTATTGTCTGCAATTTATTCTGTGTGTAAGACTGAAAGACCAGAAAGTGTGGCAGATCAAACAGGACTTAAATATTTGGCCTTAGTTGATAAAAGAATGAGAACACGCGAATAATGTATTGTTAAATCTTAAATAAATAAAAATATGAGTTTTACTTGGATTCCATATTACAAAGAATTTGCTCAAAGATTGACACAATTTCAAAAAGATAGAAAGCGACTGTTAAATTTGATTTATGATAATCGAGACGAACTGCTTGCAAAATACCTTCACGATCAAGGAGGCGAGGGCGATTTATTAGAAGATATTGACCCATTCACCGTATTTGGCTTGTTTAATAGAGGTATTAAACATGAGAATAGAATAAATTCAGCAAAATTATTTAAGAACATACTTGATATAAAAGCAGATATTCCGAAAGATTTTGAAGGTATTCCTGTTCTTAATAATCAGAAGTCTCATTTTTTTGGATTTAGATCCCATCGAGGGAAAAATGATATACAGAATTTGTGGAACCTATTTATAAAAGTTGTTAATGATGAAAACTTTGAAGAGGAATACAATACGGTAATCAAGCAGTTCATCATTAAAGTGAATATTACAATGGGGCTATTTTGGATTCGTCCAGAAAAATTCTTGGCTTTTGATCGTACAAATAGGCAATACTTAAAAGAGCAGTATGGAATTAAATTACCTAATAAGGCACCTGAGTATTCTGAATATATGAAAATTTTGGATAGCATTAATAAGAAAATGGCTTCAGGTGAGATTAAAGAAAACACTTTCTATGAATTATCTGCAAATGCGAATAATTTGGGATATGATAATTCTGATTATGACTCCTATTTAGAATGGGGTTCATTTTACAGTGAATTATGGAAAAAACGAAAAAATATTATACTTCAAGGGGCTCCTGGCACAGGTAAAACGTATCGTATTCCAGAGTTAGTAGTACGTCTATGTGAGCCGGAGTTCGATGCTAATAATGCTACTCGTAAAGAATTAATGTCTGTTTACGATAGATTAAAAGAAGAGAAACGTGTTATGTTTACCACATTCCACCAATCGATGGATTATGAGGATTGGCTGGAAGGTCTACGCCCTGTTTTAGAGAACGATCAAGTAACATATAAAATTGAATCTGGCATATTCAAGAGGTTATGTACAGAGGCAGAACGTCCATTGTCTGCAAAAAAAGATGTGAATATATCAGATGAGGCAATAGTATGGAAGGTATCATTGAGTGGTACTGGTGATAATCCTGTGCGCAGAGACTGCATGAAAAATGGATATATCCGTATAGGATGGGATGGATATGGTGAAAATATAACAGAAGAAACGGATTGGTCAATACACAATGGAGAGGGTAAAACAATATTGAATGCTTTCATTAATACGATGAAGGTTGGAGATATTGTAATGAGTTGCTATTCAAGTCGTACCATTGATGCTATAGGCATCGTTACCGGTGAATACGAGTGGCATGATAATTTTGAACACTATAAACGAGTACGTAGAGTTAAATGGCTTGTTAAAGATATAAATGAAGATATCGTAAAGTTAAACGATGGCAAAACTATGACTTTAGGAACGGTTTATAGGTTGAATGCCATAACCTTGGATAAGGTTAAGTCTTTATTGGATAAGTATGAAGCATCCAAAACCTTGATTGATAATAATAAGCCATACGTAATTGTTATCGATGAATTTAACAGAGGGAATGTTTCGAAAATATTTGGTGAACTGATAACATTGCTTGAGCCAGATAAAAGAAATGGAATGAGGAATGCTGAAAGCGTACTTTTACCATATTCAAAGAAAGAATTCTATATACCTTCAAATGTTTTTCTGGTTGCAACGATGAATACCGCGGACAGATCTCTTGATACTATTGATTATGCTATTAGAAGAAGATTCGCGTTTATTACTGTAAAGCCACAAGAGATTGATGATGATAATTTTAACTCTGAATTGTTTCGTGAGGTAAGTAATTTGTTTATAAGCAATTATGACGAATACGCTGAAAGTGGATTTGACGACACAATTAAGCTTCTACCAGCAGAAACATTATCAGAAGAGTATAGACCAGAGGATGTTTGGATTGGTCATAGCTATTTCATCATGGATGGCGAATATGCGCTTCAAGACAGATTGCTTTTTGAAATTATTCCCTTACTTGAAGAATATATTCGAGATGGAGTTTTGACATCTGAAGCACAACAAACAATAGACAAGCTTTATTTGACTGCGACAGAACAATGAAACTAATACGACTTCAAGAACAAATAGCTGAAAATACTTGTATTCATCAAGATATAGCACAAGATATTATTCCTCATATGAAAGATGGGGAAAATATTGTGTTTTCTGTTTGTCGAAAGGATAATGATAAAGAAATGTGCTTGTCCCTCAGTAGAGATAATGACCATATCTTTGCCAAAGGCTCATATTTCATTGGGCTTGATTGGCTTTCTACGGGAAATGTAGCTATACAAGTTAATCCCAAGATGAACGAGGGTTATGAGATAGATTATATACGCATGTTAAATGATTCATTAACAGAGTGTGAAAACTACAATCATTTAAGTAATCTTGTAACTATATATTTTAATAAGCCTTCAATTAAAGTTTCGCAACAACAAGATTTACTAAGTATATTTCTTATAACAGAGTACCTTAACATACTTAGTTTGATTGTAAAGAAGGGGCTGAAAAAGAGTTTTTACATAGTAAAAGAGAATTTGCATAATAAAATTAAGGGTCGTATAATGGTTGACCAAAATATGCGAACAAATATAGCGAAAGGACGTATAACCAATAATGTATGTAAGTATCAGGTTTATGGAACTAATTCACCTGAAAATAGAATTTTAAAATTAGCATTTCGTTTCTGTGTTAAACAGTTGGAAGTATATAAATATGCTGTAAACACAGAGCTGTTGAATAAAAAAGTTAGATTTATACGACCTTATTTTGATAGTATAAGCGACGATATATGTGTTAGAACAATAAAAACATATAAAGGTAATCCCGTTTATAGGGATTATAATCAGGCAATTGAATTCGCTCAATTGCTTTTACGTCGTTATAGTTATGATATTACGACTATTGGACAAAATGACATTTCTACGCCACCTTTTTGGATAGATACAAGTAAACTGTTTGAGCTATATGTATTTCATCACTTACGTAGAGTTTTTACTGGAAAAAATGAAATTAGTTATCATGTTCGTGCGCATTTCCAAGAACTTGACTATCTTTTAAAACCTGAGTTATGGCCTAATCCATATGTGATAGATGCCAAGTACAAACCTAGATATAAAGAATGCAAAACCATATCAAAGGAGGATGCCAGAGAAGTGTCTGGGTATGCTCGTCTAAGTAAAATTTACGAATTACTGGGTTTAGATGAAGAAAGTGCCATTCCCATAAAATGCTTGATAATATATCCAGACCAAGATAAAAATGAGTTCTTTACGTTCAATCGGGAAAAGGAGCCCGAATTCGAAAGAATATCAGGATATGTAAGATTGTACAAGGTGGGAATAAAGTTACCTCTTATTAATTATAAGGGGATATATTACCCATCCGAAAGGTATTAACGCCCTTCGCCAGATCAGGTCTGGTTCGGCTCTACCGAAGTCTGTCTCGCATACCGCTTTCTATAGGGTGGGAAGGCAGCTGCACTACAGATGCCGGGTGGGGATGATATATTCCGCTCTGCCTGCGGTAGCACACAAAAAACATAATTAATTGTAAAACGGAAACGACTAAAAAAATACTAACTTTGTAAAATTATAATCTGTCCGAAAAACTGGAAGTTTACAATATGTACTTAGATTTTATAACAGATATCGCCAAAATTGGTGACAGAATAACAATTAAATGTGCTAGTGGAAATTACACCGGCAATATTATTAGATTGACATCCGAGATGATCGCCATCAAAGATGACAATGGGACAATTATTGTTAAAGCCGATTCTGATATTGATGGAGGTGTTGAACTTATTAATACAGATATTAATAACGGCACTGACGGTCGCATTGAATCGGATCAATTATCACATCCGAATGAAAATACTGGCGCTTTATCAAAATCTCCAGTTAATAATTGCCTTGATTTATTTGACTCACTAATCAATAATTCGGGTGTATCTCTTGATAGTATGACTATCTCGAATGGCTCAATTATCGAATCAACTACTCTTTCTCTTGCTAAAGATGAGTTTGCAGTTCTTCTTGATTCAGGCGAAGAAGTGCCAATGAAGAAATGGTCAATAGCGGGATATAAACAATCCGAATGTGCTGATGGTGATCGCATTTATGTGAATTCATCGCCTTTTTCAGGAACTATGGCGATGACATATGAAACATTGTGTGATACTTTCGTTAGGTATGTTGGCGGAAACAGAGCTCCTGTCTTGCATAGCATTAGGCATACTCTGAATAAGACTCCCGAGTTCCAGGACTATACTTCTGATCTTATTCAATTGAAGAAATTCATATCAGAATTGGGGAAAGATACTAGCCATAATTCGAACGTAAAAGATACACCAACTATCAGCCAAAAAGAGTGTGATAGATTGGAAAAGTATATACAAGAGATTATTGCTGGAGAAGATCCTGCATCACCATTATCAGACGCAAAGATTCGAGCCGGATATGCCGCCGAATACGGAAGAAAATATAAGACAAAAGTAATTCGTGAAATTCGCGATAGATTGGGCATTCTAGACAAAAAAGGAAGAACTATATCACTTGATAATCAAGCTAGCAGTCAAGAAGCTAAAGGTGTTCTTCCAACCTGCGAGATTAATAAATATTTTGTTGCATACCATAATGGCGCTGCGACAAGCAACGATTATCCCGAAATCCGATTCCTTGACGATGTAGTAGAACCATCTTTGTTGTCTGAATTACAGTCATTTCACAAAGGGTCGGCACCAATTCCAGCCATTTGTGATGTATCAAGAATAGGTCACAATTATTATGCAACTTTTTTGGTAAAACCAGCCAGTGTTGATGAACTAAAGAAATATTCCGAGGTTTATAAATTGGCATCAAAGATAGAAGTTGCAAATGCCCTCGACTCATATATCTCTACATTGGGCGATACTTCTGAACACCATACACAGACAGAAACGAGTCTTCCCGACATGCTCGCCTATGCTAGAAAGCAAAGACTTATTCATAATTACGATGTAGCAGAAAAGACATACCTTGAATTAGTTGATAAGGAGTTTTCACTTGATGCGGTTGTGAAAGAGTTGGCTGATATGTATCGAGAGATTGGTAAGCTTGACACAGCCGTCTCCATTATGGAGCAATACCTTGACAAGATGGAAGACATGCAAAAAGCATATAATTTTATTGCTACTTTGTATGCATCGGCCAATGAGATTGAAAAAGCACTTGAAGCTCTTAATAAAGTCATTTCAGGATCGACATTACCTAATCAAAAATCCAAGACACTTTACAATATTGCTCTGCTTTATATAAAAAAGAGTGATAATATAAATGCGGTACATGCATTGGAAGAGGCCATCAAGCTAAATCCATCGAATAAGAGTGCGAAGAAACTTCTTGAACTAAGAAAGAGAGTAGACGGCAAAAAACGATTGGAGAAGAAAGTTGACAAATTGTTAAACTTTAAAGAAGATCCGCTTATTGAGTACGATCTTATTTCAAATGACGCAAATGAGAAGATCATTTTAAGCGAAGAAACTAATGAGCACCTATTGATCGCAAAGCAGTTAAAAAATGCTGGATTAGAGAATTCGGATGAATACAAAAATGCAATCATTGAGTACGCGAAGTTAAAAGGAATTGATCTGATTAAGACCGGCAATATTTTCTCCGGTAAAGAGTATTTATTGTCTGCAGCTCTTCAGGAAACCAATGAACAAAAAATTGAAAGTGAGTTACTTTATATAGCAGCTCACTATCCTTCCCCTCATACGCAATTGTTGAGTGACACAAAGAAGGATATTAAACAATTCTTTGAGCAGGTTGAACCGATTGATAGTGAGGATCTTTTCTATGGTATATTACATCTAATAGCCACGACAAAAGCCTCAAAGCGTATCATTAGCGCATTATATCAATCTCCTTCATGGAAGCCATGGATTCTCTCATATTTAGGTGTCAAAGACCTTACACCAACAAAGTATGTTGAGATCATACAAAAAAGAGCCTCACTAGAAAAGGTATGTTTTGATGAGTATGTTTCCTCTTTAAATAATATTCTTAAAGAAAACGACATTGAAGAGATTTTCAAGTCTCTCACTCAATTGCAACCAACTCCATTCTTATCCGAAAAAGACACTAATAATATTTCTGAAGTTAAAGACGTTGCTGATAAGGTAATACAGCTTCGAACTGCATATACATATGACAATGCAAGCGATATCTCAAATGCTATAGAAAGAAAAATAGCAGATATTAAAGAGGGACTTTTATTGTATCCCACCAAAGTATCGTGTTGTCATATTTCAGCATTGCTAATAAAGATATCGGATATCTGCTCAAAACTAATGGAAAGATTAGTCGAAAGCAAAGAGCCTGTAGTATCAATTGATGCAATTTGCGATGCCACGATTGATTCCTCGGGTATCTGCCAGGTCCAGATTCAGGTTAGCAATCTTGAAGGCAGGATGAAAATACTGGCCGGAACGGTATCAATTGTTCGTGTCAATAACAGAGACCTCGAGAAGCAGCGTTTTTCTAAAACTCTAACGGATACGCTATATGGAGGTGGAATTCAACATTTCCAGTTTGAGTTGCCATTAACGGAGCAAGAACAATCATCAGAAATCTTGTCCCCACTCACAATTGTTTTTGACTATGACAAAACTGATTTTTCAAAAGAGTCCAAAATTGTTAATTTGAGCATAAGAATAAGTCGGCCTGAGCAGTTTGTAACAATCCCAAATCCATATTCGGAATTTGCACATGCGAATACAGTTGAAGACGATTCAATGTTCAAAGGCCGAGAAGAAACGATCAGTGAGATTTGCGAAAATATTATCAAAGGCAAGAAATGCTATGCAATCTATGGACAGAAGCGCTCAGGAAAGTCTTCTGTCTTGTTCCACATTGCGAAACGATTACGTAATGATAATAAGGCATTAGCGGTTCATTTCTCAATAGGTGAGAATCTACTAGGCGATAGAGATACAGATGAGAGTGTACTGAACAATCTATATTACCTATTTCTCAAAGAAATTGAAAATGGATTGAAGAGAGTTGATCGTATAAAATTCAGAGAGCTATTTAACAGAGGTGTTAGATGGGATGATATAAAAGACAATCCAGAAGCTCAGTTTAGAGACAGGCTGGATTCTATTATAGATGCCATCAAAGATAACTACTCATTTGAATCAAGTAAAATCATATTGCTGATTGATGAGTATACCTATTTGTATTCCTTCATTAAAACGAAGAAATTGTCATCTCAATTTATGGCGAAGATGAAGGCATTAATTGAGAATAACTATTTTACCGTTGTTGTCGCAGGACACGATGCAATGCCTCAGTTCTTAAATGACTTTGCTAATGAGTTCAAAATATTCGAGCCTTATAAACTGAGTTATATTGACGAAAAATCAGCGAGAGAACTGATAGAAGATCCTATCAGGAACGAAGATGGATCAAGCAGGTATCAACCTGAAGCTGTTAATAAAATACTTGAATTATCAGCATGTAGTCCTTTCTATATTCAGATTCTCTGCGACGAAATTGTAAAATATGCCAATGCCAATCGACATTCACCTATTACTATTATTGATGTAAATAATGTATTGAAGTTGTTGGTTAGTAACCAAGGATCAATAAGTAAAGGCGATTTCGAGAACCTGGTTTCAAGTGGAGATGGTAAGCTTAATCCAACACTTGTTGCTAAAACCTATAACATTCTTCAGGAGATTGCTGTTCGAACTAGAAAAATTGAATATTGCCCTCAGAAGGACATTAACGTATATGGCAGATCTGAAGACGATGTGATAATCAATGATTTGATCGAACGAGATGTAGTGGTCAATGACAAACTCTATGTCGGAGAAAAACGAATAAAAATTAAAGTACAACTGTATAAAGAGTGGATAAATAACAATGCAGACTAATAATCCCTTCGCTTCTGCTGGCACAATTGTCAACGGCGATTTATTTGTTGGCCGATCTGTTGAATTAACGGAGGTATATAACCGAGTATTGGGAAAGAACTTTGGTAATCTATCTATTGTTGGAATACCCAAGATCGGCAAGTCTTCTTTGATGCAGGCCTTATATGATAGAAGAAATGAACTCTATGATAACAATAAGTACGTTGTAGTGTGGTATACTTTCAAAGCAATTGAAGAGTATGCAGATGACGAGCCGCGAGAGATTTTTATTGACATAGCGCGTAAAGTTGAAAAAGAGCTCAAGAGACATGGATATGATGTGTCAGAAATATCATACTATGTCAATGAAGTGTCAAATCTTGAGATGAGATTCACTGAATTTCAGTCTACTTTACTTGATATGTTTGAAGAGCTTGTCTATAATGGGATTCGTGTAATTTTATGCCTGGATGAGTTCGATTATTGCAAGAACTACCTTGAGGAGTGTCATTTCCAGTTACTCCGTGAGCTAAGCTATCGTCCGGAGAATAAGATTGCTATAGTAACCGCATCTCGAAGATCAATCCACGACATAGAAAAGGATTCTGGTGGTGGTTCAAATTTCTTTGAAACATTCAAGAAGATATATCTAAAACCATTTTCTATAGAGGATATCCGGTTGCAAAGGAATCTCATAGATGGGGTTTCTGAAAATGATTGTATTCTTCTTGATAAAGCAGTTGGTCGTCACCCATACTTAAATGCAATAATACTTGATGAGTTTTTCAATACAAGGGATATGAAATCAAGTATTGATAAGCAGATAAATTCCGTCTTAACTCATTACGATTATCTTTTCAGGATTCTAAAGAAAGACAAGCTCGATGATAAGGTAGTAAAACTATACTCTGGTTTTTCAGATACTGTATCCCAGGAGGAGGAAGAATATATCTACAACAGGTATGGAATCTTCGACAACATTGGAGACAACAAATACGTGCCGTTTTGCGATACATTCGAGCAGTATCTTAGCCAATTGTATAGGACAAATCCATACAACTTATTATGGGGGAAAACTGAACGAGGTTTGCGAGCCATAATAAAGTATGCTCTTGATCACGAATATGGAGATGATGTCAGACTATGGGACCCAGAAATCAGAGACCTATTTTCACAAGAAGACTGGTCTAAGTATGTCACTCAAAGGCGAAAAGAAAAAGAATTATTTAAGGGAAGAGCGTCTGATTGCATCATTGACCAGTTGTACCCAAGACATTATATTGTACTCATCGAAGAATATTGGGACGGTAACATTGACGCAATAATGGGGCATACTCTCAACTATTGGCGTGACGAATTAGCTTTCATTTGTAGATATGTGCGTAATCCAGAAGCTCATAGTAGGATAATTCTTAACAATGCAGAAAAGACTAGAGCTACTGTATTCTGTCAAGAGGTAATAAAACGTTGTCAATTACATAGAGATGAGTTAGGGGAACTTGAATAAACCTCAACTAATTATCCTTTTGCAATAAGCTCAAGAACAGCGATACCTTCGGATCGTTACCATTAGAAATGGCTGACCTATCATAAGCATCCGATGAAAGACATCTTAACAACTTTTTACAAGTTGGGCCGTTGTTACCAAGTTGTTCAAAGTTGGGTTCGATTTGCTACAAGTTGGCTTCTTTTTGCCAGTTATGAGGAAGGAGTTTCCGCAGGTCTAGCTTCTGATTCTCATATTGTGGGATCTTGACCAGTACATCTTCCATCCATTTGCGCGGGTCCACTGCATGTTCCTTGCAGGTGCTTACCAGTGAGTAGATGACGGCAGCCCTGATTGCAGAGTCGTGATTGCCGCAGAACAGGAAGTTCTTGCGTCCCAAAGCCAGCGGTCTGACTGCATTTTCCACGAGATTATTATCTATCTGATATCTGGCGTCTCGCACGTATCGGCTGAGCCTTGGCAAAAGCGGAACAGTATAACCTATCGCCTTACCTTACCTGCTGTTTTCAGTCCCATTGGATGCGGTGTCGTACATCCATTTCTCGAAGGTGCATATGGTCGGGTAGGATATCTTTTCCCTCATTTCCTGCAGCTTTTCCGCACTCCTGCCCTGTTTCTTCGCATCACTCTCTACATTGTACAGTTTCCCGATCAATTGTAAACTTCCCCTTTTTAGGACGGCCTTCAATTAGACAGCAAATATAATTCATTTTGTTGTTCCAATTGCATGTATGGTTCGGTGATTGATTTCAGATAGGCCACCCTAAGCGTAAGCTGTAGAGATGTGCAAGGCCGCCTTTTGGCGCTTGCCTTGGCCTTGCTCAACTCGGAAGCGGAGCTATATTTGCCTGTCTGAACATCAATCATTGTGTGTCACACCTTTTTGTCCGGTACTCCATCGTCGGTATGTTGTCGAGGCTTTCATGGGGTCTCTCATTGTTGTAATAACAGTTCCACTCTTGGGTTACCCGTTTCACTTCCTCTATGTTTCTGAAGATGTACACGTCAAGTACAGCCCTTCTGTAACTGCCATTGAACCGTTCCTTTGAAATGAACTTCGGGCCGCTATCGCATCTGATATTTTTCGGCTTGCCGTTCAGCCAGATTACCTTTTCCAATGTCTTTATCACCCTTCTTGCCGAGAAAGACATTGAAACCTCCTGGGACACCGCCACCTTATCACTGTCATCCATTATGTTCAGCACCCAGAACTTCCGTCCGCACTCCAGGACATCACCAACAAAATCCAGAGGCCATGTCGTATTGGGTTCGGAGGGCTGTTCCAAAGGTGTCTTGACCCTTGCCGGAAGTCGTTTCTTCAAACGGACACGTTTCTCGTAGTGCATATTCTTGTACACACGGTAAACCTTCTTGTGGTTCCAATTCTTTCCTTCACACCTGAGACGTTTGAATATCTTCCAGAATCCGTCTCCGTATTGGGCTGCTGTCCTTATCGCTTCTTCAACTTCAGTGTCATCTCGCTTCTCCTGATAATAGTAATACGAACGGTGGATCTCCATCAGCTTGCACGCCCGAGCGATGCTCAATTCGTATTCCTCAACAAGCTCGACTGCTATCTATTTCTTTATCTCGGGCTCTAGAGTTTTTTTTAATAACATCCCTCAATATCCGGTTGTCCAATGCAAGGTCTGCGTACATCTGCTTCAGCTTCCGGTTCTCCTCCTCCAGTTCCTTCAATCTCCTGACCTGATTCACATCCATACCGCTGTATTTTGACTTCCAGTTATACAAGGTAACCCGAGTTACCCCATGTCCCCGTGCCACTACTTCTGCGGATATTCCGCTTTCCAGTTCTTTGACGGCTTTCACCATCTCGCTCTCGCTGTGAATACTCTTTTTCATTTAGTCCTCCTTCGACAAAGTTATCGTTTTTTGTCTAATAAAGAACTGTCTGGTTTTTAGGGCAGTTTACAAAAAGGGGAAGTTTATATGGCATTCATATCCTCTTTCTATTTTTGTTTTTTATTTGCCCAAAAACTCTTTGAGAGTTAACGACTTAAGACCAAGCCCAATAGCACGAGAACGAAGCATATTATCTGACGTAAGCAGAATCGGATTGCATCCTTCTTGTTTGTGTTTCAGCGCTACAGAGAGAATCTTACAGTCTGGATTTGATGCATTAAAACCATTGGGGAGCAATGATGTGTCCGCATCTTCCATCTTGGAGAAATTCTGTTCAAATGCACGGCATATGTTCTTAGCTGCGTTGCTCAGAGCTTGTTTGTCAACGCTTTCCTTTAATTTGAGCTTATCCAGCTCTTCAAGTACTGTTGCGGGGATAATCACCTTGTATTGAGAACCGATTTTTGAAATAATATCCGGACACTTGACAAACACATTTGTATCTATGATATATATGTTGTCCATGCCCTCTACAATTTCTGTTCTCTTGCGCTCGAACTTGGACAGATCTACTTTGCCTACCACTGTAACTCCAATATCTCCAGCTGTCAATCGTTTCGGCTCATGCTCTCCAAATTCTACAAATTGTTCTTCGTGAGCCTTGAGAATATACTTTCTGACATCATCTGACATCTGCCGTTGCAGCATTGTAGAATCAGCCACAATGATTGTATTCAATCTTGCTCTTGATGTTGCGACATTGAATAGTTTTGGGTCTAACGAATAGGGAAGAGATGCATTTGGAATAAAGAATATGCAATAGTCCACTGTTAAGCCTTGTACTCTATCAACAGTTTCTATCTTAATTGTGTCAGGCAAACTTGCACCTTTCCAATTAAGAATGAAGTATTTTTGTAACTCCCTAATAGAGTCTTTGAATTTTGATAGGACAGCAATTTCACTACGAGGTGATAGCTCATATATCTTTTGTACGACATCAATGATTTGTTCAAAAGCATTAATCGGAGCCTTTTTTCCCGTTTCAAGTTCTAAATCTAAAAAATTTGGACCACCTTTGGGGTTTATAAATGGCAATTGAATAGGGACATCTACGATTTTCGAGACAGACCTCAAGTTGTTATTGTAGAAAACACCTGTACTATCAGCAGCCCTCGGCATTAACCTAAATGTATCGCTGAGAAGGTACGAATCAAGTTTTTGCGTATTACATAATGTGTCAAAGCCATTAATTATTTGACTCCAATCTTTATCACTAATAATATCGTCGTTTATTGCAACAATAGGTGATAACTGTTTCTGATCACCAATCCAAACCACTTGTTTGCCCAATTTGAATGCTGCTGCTATCATAGGAAGCAGAGCCTGGCTCGCCTCATCCATAAGTACGTAGTCAAAAGGAATCTCTGCGAGAGTTGCCGCCCAGGTACTTGAAACATAGAAAGATGTAAGAGATAAATACCCAGAACAGGCATCACATTTGTTCTCTTTAATAGGGACAAGGCATGGAAGTTCGCGTTTCTCATCAATTGTCATGCTTGACTTCGACACCTTCCCGGCAAAAATATAATCTTTAAGATCTTCTTTCTTTGCCAGCTCCATCAGCGCTTGATTCGTTAATGCAGTAACAAGAACGCTCTTTCCTTGCTTCAATAATGTTGCGGCATATTGTGCCAATCTGTATGTTTTTCCGGTACCCGGAGGGCCTTGTATTGCCACACAGTTGTTTTTATCAAAGACACCCGCAAGAATAGCGGGAAGATCAGTATCAGATGCAAGTGGTGTTGGATTCCAAAGCGGATCGGTAGCATCAAAATCTAATACCTTGTTGACATTCTTAATTGACTCATCAGCTACAATGTCCTTCAGGTTATATAAATACTGAAGAGGTGGATCTTTAGGACCGAACGCAATTATTGGCATCTCCTTTTGGAGAACATCTGCAAATTCTATAGAAAGATTTTTTATACCAATAAGGCAGAAATCCTCCTCTGTAGCCTTTGCAATCCAAGCGCAATACGCGTCAGAATAATCCCTTTGGTAATCTTTTCTTAAGTCCAACCAAGAATAATCACTCCAATTTGTAGCTAACACTTGAAAAGGGACCCGGGTAGCATTTGAAACGTGTACCACCCGATAGGTTTTGCAAAGTTAATTAA
>ENA-OQJQ01000598-OQJQ01000598.1-human-gut-metagenome-genome-assembly--contig:-NODE-598-length-17833-cov-3.469419_pt1 | contig 17833 bp, 20 predicted proteins | sample MGYA00242609_ERZ504776 | MGnify/ENA primary metagenome ERZ504776 (study PRJEB26092, sample SAMD00036354) | human gut metagenome | host: Homo sapiens | study: EMG produced TPA metagenomics assembly of... | reverse complement strand
AGAGAAACATTAGTTGGGGTTATTAGGAATACGATAACCTGCTTGCGACAAAGCTTTGTACTGTCGCGTTGGTCATGGACAGAGACGGTATTCTGTTTCAGTATTCGTTAGCAACCAAGGCATCGGCGGTTTAAAAATATAGGGGTGCGCAATTTCGTACGCGTTTTGTGCATCGTGTAGGTTGCTATTACATAGTTGGTTAGGTTAGATTGAGTTTTGGGATTTGGTACAAATGAATCGTCAAATAACTCAAGCACAGGATCGGAAACGTCCCTGCCTGTGCATTACATATGAGATCACTCTTTGAGTGGTCTTTTTATTTTGAAAGGAGTTTTATCTATGAATGAAAACCAATTAAGAGAGTTATTTAAAACGAATGAAGCAAATCAAACCATGGAGGCGACATTCTACGAAACTCAAAAAAGCTTAGCGTTAATCGCAAAACAAGCTAAGTATTTCTACGATCAGCTTATTCTGCAAGGATTTAATGAAGGACAGGCTATGGAATTTATGATGCGAACCTTTTCTGCCAGTAACCAACAGAAAGAGTGATACGTAATGAGAAACTACTGTTATGTATCACTAACTAATGAATATCCTCGAACTATTGATGATTGTTCAATGCGTGTTGTGCGTTCTGTACAAATCAAAGGGAAGTACTCTATTGTCGAAATGCTAAGAGAAGCGACACCAAACGAAGTGGATAAATGCAAACTTATTTATTGCGGTCATGGCTATTGGAGAGACGAGTATATTCAATACAACATAGAGAGGTACATCAAATGAATGATAACTATGATTACATCAAGTTGTTAGCAAGTAATTATTAGATGTTTTTAGGAGGAAAACTATGAAATTAAAAGATTATATCAGAGAAGGGTATAACGTTGTAACTTCACCAAGTCTAGCTTACAAAATTCAAGAAGATTATCCCAATGCTTTAGTGTTTACTGATAGAGCTTTAGATGCCATTCCTATAGGGAAGTTATTAGTAGATCGTTTTTATAGCAATAATCCAGCTGTTCTTAGTGCTAAGCCACTTCAAAACGCTTATGCTATTGAACGCTTTTCTTGTGAGTTTACTGGTTATGAGAAAGTAGCACCAATGACAGAAGAGACAAGAAGAAAATTAATGCAACAAACCAAAAAGAGGATTGATGAATTGGCGTTAGATGATAGAAGTAATAAGAATCTTCTAGAAATTAAACTGAAGGATACTGATTCGGTCCCTGAAGTGTATTACAAGGGTGAGAGGTTGGATGAGCTGCCTAATAAAGCTTTGGTAGATATCTCGTATCATTGGAAGACTGATAGCTTTAGCAGTAACGATCGTGGAGCTAACGACATCAACATAGAATACTACTCAACATTGAATGATAAGTACCTCGATAAGAAAACAATCGGACACAAGAGAGATATGTAAATGAAAGAAGCTAGACCTAGAGACGAGATAGACAAACTATACAAGACCAAACGATGGCGAGACCTAAGGCAAGTAGTAATAGCTAGGGACTTCGGCATGTGCCAAGAGTGCAAGCGCCGAGGGCGGAACACAAGGGGCACGATCATCCATCACATAGTCGAGGCGAGGGAAGACCTGTCACTGTTCTGGTCCGTAGATAACCTTGAATGTATCTGTGTAGCTTGTCACAACAGAGAGCATCCAGAGAGATCAGGCGGGAAGAAGAAACCAAAACCTAAATCACATATCGTTAAAATGTATTCAACTCCTGAAAGATAAGTTTGCAGCGAAATGAAGGTAGCCCCCCTACTCTAAAAGATTAAAGAGTAAGGCTTGAGAAGAACGGTGCTGTCCTTCCTTCGTAAAAAGACCGCTTTTCAAGTTTTTTGGAGAAAAAGGAAAAAGCCGACCAATTTAAGCCGGCTTTGGACGAAGCTATTTCTTAGTCCATTTGTTTCCTTTTTGAGAAGTAGGAGGTAATCGGTCGCCTGGATCAATTTTTACTTCTCGTCCGCCTTGGACATTTCCACCACGAGGACCCACTTCTTTATAGGTTCCTTTTGGTTTGTTGTCTTCGCCGGGTTTATAGAGTTCTCCCATAGGAATCCCTCCTTAACAAATTTCGGCACAGCACTGCCGATAACCTAATTATAAGGATTGTGATAACGATTTCAATCTATCTTTTGAAAGAAGGTGATATTATGCCGCAACCAGCGAAGAGTGCAAAGTTACAATTATTAAATGGAAACCCAAACAAGAAGAATACCGACGAACTCCGTAAGCGAGCGGCTGCAGAAGACAAATTAAAAATGGCTACTGACAAAATCAAACCGCCGTTATGGCTAGATTCGCTAGGAAAGGATACCTTTGAGTTTATCGCTGATGAATTGCTGTCTGTGGATTTAATCAGTAATCCGGACGTCCATACAATGGCTCTCTACTCCAATTGGTATTCGCAATACGTTTCTTTAGAAAAACAGCTTCGAAAACTACAACGAGAGTACAAGTTGAACTATGCGCTTGCGAAAAAGGAGGCAGAGGCGAGAGGTGAGCCGTTTAATGAACCTAATGAATTAATTGGTAATCCGCTCTCTCGGCAGATGGATACAGCGTCTCGGAATCTCCGTTCTTTTGGCGCTGATTTAGGACTATCACCAGCAGCCAGAGCTAAGTTAGCTATTAAGATGGCTGATGATGGTGGTGATGACGATGACGACTTCTAATATTTTGGATATGTCCTACACAGAACGTGTGGACTATTGGCAAAGCTATCTTGAGGAGCAAGCTTCTTGGGGTGGCTTTTTAAAATGTCCATATCCGGAATTGTTAACTACTTGGTATGCGGAACGATTAATCGATGGAAGCATACCAGCCAGCAAAGAAAATATTCAAGCTGCTAAAAGGCATATGCGTGATTTACAACGCCAAGGAACAGATGATTTTCCTTGGATCTTTGACGAAGAAAAAGGTCACCGGCCTATTAGATATATCGAAAAAAAATGTAAACCAACTGAAGGCGACTTTGGTTCGTTTGTTTTGCAACCTTGGCAGCATTTCATAATTGGATCCATGTACGGATGGGTCCATCGTGATACAGGAGAGCGTCGCTTCCGCGAGGCTCTTATTTTTGTTGGACGTAAAAACGGGAAGACAAGTCTTATCTCGGGCCTTTCCACATACATGGTCGCTTATGATGATGAACAAGGCGCCAACGTTTACGTATTGGCAAATGCTCGTGATCAAGCAAGCTTGTTGTTTGATAAGGCCGCAGAAATGGTCAAACAATCGCCGGCGCTCTTTAAGAAATTTGGTAAGCCTAAACGATCAAGTATTAATTATGCTCCCGCCTTTTCTAAAATGGAACCACGCGCCTCAGATAGCCGGAAATTGGATGGGCTAAACACTCACTTTGGTATTTTTGACGAGATCCACGAGTTTACGAATTACAAGCTGATCAACGTTATCAAGAAATCAAGAGGAACCAGAAAACAGCCTCTGATAGTTTATATCACAACTGCTGGATATGTATTAGATGGTCCGTTGATGTCTTATTTTGAGCAAGGTGTGGACTGTTTGGAACATTTGGAAGATGACATCGATGAACGGACTTTCTATTATCTGGCAAAACTTGACAGTGCGGAAGAGGCTGATGACCCGAGATTATGGATCAAAGCCAATCCGAATATTTGTCTAATGAATTTTGTTGGCATGCTAGATGACTATGTTAAGGATAAAAAAGATCCAAAAGAATATGCTGACTGGATTACCAAGCAATTTAACTTGTTTTCCGATATCGATGAGCTGTCATTTGTCGATATGCCTACCATTAAACGAAACAATAAAACCATCGATATTGAAACGCTCAAAGGTAAGAAGTGTGTCGGTGGTTTTGACTTGTCCGAAACGGAAGACTTTACCGCAGCCGTTTTAGAATTTCCGCTTGAAACAGGCGAGGTATTCATTTTGCAACACACATGGATCCCACAAGCTAGATTTGATCGAGATAACAATCAAGAGCGTATCAAAGCGTGGGAGAAGGTGGGAGATCTAACGATTATTCCCGGTGATTACGTCAATTATGAATACGTCTTAAATTGGTTTGTAGAAAATTCGAAAATCTATGACATTGTAAAAATCAATTATGACAAGGCCAAGGCACTACGATTAAATAAAGAACTAGAAAATGCAGGATTTGAAACCAACGAGATTCGGCAAGGGTTTCTATCATTAGGCGGGCCAATGCAAAACTTCAAGGAAATGCTATTGGACGGTAAGGTGATTTTCAACAATTCCAAGCTTTACCGATGGTATCTATCCAACGTCAAGCTGGTGATGGATCGCAACTCAAACTGGATGCCGTCTAAGCAGTCCAAGAGTAGAAAAATAGATGGTTTTGCAGCAAGTTTGAACAGCCACGCCGAAGTGTTGAATATGTTGGTTAATCCTGTCGGAACCGGGAAAGTAACCTATTACTCGATTTCCGATTTAATGAATATGTAAGAAAGGTGTGGAGGAATGAGTATTTTAGATCGTTTGCGTTCTTTTGGCCGAGCGAAGCCGAAAGCGAGCAAACAAGAGTATTTTTTGAATGACCCGGGATTGATACCGTATTTAGTCGGAAAAGATGAAATATCAGAAGGGATTTTTTCCGTAATTAGCCGTGTATCGAACGTTTTTGCGTCTCTCCCTCTCAAAATGATAGATGTGGAGTTTGGCCAACCGGACGACTGTCCTGCATACAACTTGTTGAGCGAAGGCCCTCGATATTTTACAAAGTTTGATTTTTTCCGGGACGTGGAAGTTTTGAGAAACTACCAAGGGAATGCGTATGTGCAGATTTTCCGAAATATCAATGGAGAAGTAGCAGATATGGCGTTAGTAAAACCTGGTGCTTGCCATCCAGTGATTGATATGGATAGCGGGGAGCTTTACTACCAAGTAACTGCGACTGACAAAGGCAGTTACAAGCAAGTTATCTATGTACATTACATGGAAATGCTCCACTTTAAACAACCGAGGTTTGGCGGCTTGGAAGGTGCAGACCCCACAAAAGTATTAACGAATACCCTCGGATATGATCGAGAAGTCCGAAAAATCTCTTTAAGTCAGCTTAAAGGAAGTAATGAAGGGCTAAAAGTTAAGTTTGCTAGCAATATGGATGAAGAAGCTAAAAAAGCTACAGTTAAAAACATTGCTGATTTTTATCGACAAAACGGTGGACTACTTGTGGAAGAAAACGGTGTAGAAATCGAACGTTTACAACGAGAGCTGGTAGACAGCAAGCTTTTAGATACTGATAAAATATCTCGCTCCAGAATCGCGATGGTCTACAACGTGCCGGAACATTTCATCGGGAATAACCAGTCAAGTTACTCCTCTCAGGAACAGCTCAATATGGAGTTTTTGACATACAATCTAGTACCGACCGTTAATCAATATGAAGCGGAACTAAATAAGAAAACACTATCGAGAGCTGAAAAAGCTAAGGGTTATCGATACAAGTTTAATATCGCAAGTTTGCTAAGAGCTGATACACAGGCCAGAGGGCAGTTTTACCAGATTATGCGCCGAGGTGGAGCATATTCTGCCAATGATGTTCGCCGCTTTGAGGACTTGCAGCCAATAAATAAAACCGGTATGGATGATTACCATATTTCCGGAGACCTATATCCAATCGATATGGATCCAACATTAAGAAAAACAACCTCGTCTAAAAGCGTAGCCGAAAACGGTTAGGCTTTTTTAGTTTGCACCGAAGGGAGGTGGAAGGATGAAAAAAGTGACGTTAAGCGGCGATGTCGTGGATAACGATACCGCGTGGCTTTATGACTGGTTTGGGATCGATTGTATCTCACCAGGGAAAATTTCTGCCGCTCTTACAGAAGCAGCGGGGGATGAAGTAGAACTTGATATCTCATCGAACGGTGGGGATGTCCTAGCGGCAAGCGAAATATATACCGCTATCCGTGCCTATCCGGGAAAGGTATCCGGAAATGTTGTGAGTATTGCAGCAAGCGCTGCAAGTGTAATCGCTTGTGCTTGCGAACCGCTTAGAATCTCGCCAACAGCACACATCATGATTCACAACGCATGGGTGACCACTAGCGGCAACGCCGAGGAATTAAAAGCCGATGCGGAAATGTTAAGCAGTGTGGATGAGTCTATCGTTAATGCTTACGAGATCAAGACAGGACTCGACCGGAAAAAGCTTGCTGATTTAATGGCAAAAGATACTTGGTTAAACGCACAAACAGCAGTGGCGGAAGGTTTTGCGGATGAAATTATGTTTGCAGAAGCACCAGTAACGGTACTCAATGCCGCTCAACCGGTTATTCCAAAAAACGCGGTAACTAAGTTGAAAAATTTAATAATCAAAGCGGAAGCACCGCAAGAAGAAACACTCTTGCAAAAAAAACTAAAAGCCTTAAATGGAGGAAAAAACGAATGAAAATGAATTTAGAACAATTAAAAAATGCGTGGGTCGAGGCGGGAAGTAAAGTCTCTGACTTAAATGCACAACTCAATGCAGCATTGGTTGACGATGAAAAAACAGAAGAAGATGTAGTAAGTTTGCAAGCACAAGTAAAAGCAGCACGGGCTAAACGGGACGGATTGAAAGAGCAAGTGGCAAATATGGAAGCCGAACAAGTCTTAAACGTCAAAAAAGAACCATTAGATAAAAAAGAGGAAAACTTGAAAAACAAGTTTATCAAAGACTTTAAAGCGATGGTCAATGGTGATCCTGCTATTATGGCTACTTTGACATCTGATACGGATGAATCTGGTAATGCTATCGGATTGACTATTCCGGTTGATGTTCAAACGACTATTCATACTTTGGTTCGTCGGTTTGACTCCTTACAAGAATACGTAAACGTTGAAAAAGTGACCACTACCAGCGGTTCTCGCGTTTATGAAAAATGGTCTGATATTAAACCACTGACCGCTTTGGATACTGAAGACGGTGAAATCCCAGCAAATGATGATCCTGCACTTCACTTGATCAAATACTTGATCAAACGCTACGCAGGTATTTCTACAGTAACTAACAGCTTGCTAAAAGATACTGCCGAAAACATTTTGGCATGGTTGTCTAAATGGATCGCGAAAAAAGTAGTTGTTACTCGCAATACAAAAATCTTGGCAGCTATTGATGGAATCAAAGCAGCGCAAAAGAAAGATGTTACAGATGTTGATGGGATTAAAGATATCGTAAACGTTCAACTTGACCCAGCTATTGAAGCTACATCTATGTTTATTACAAACCAAGATGGCTACAATGTTTTGGATAAAGTAAAACGTTCTGATGGATCTTACTTGTTACAAAAAGACGTAACTTCTGCAACTGGATATACTTTCTTGGGCAAACCGATTAAGAAAATCGCTAACCGTTTCTTGCCAAACAAAGGGACTACTGCTTCTCCTAAATATCCACTGTACATTGGTGATCTGAAAGAAGCCGTTACATTGTATGATCGCGAAAACATGAGCTTGCTGACAACGAATATTGGTGGTGGAGCGTTCGAAACGGATACTACCAAAGTTCGAGTAATTGACCGTTTCGATGTGCAATTGGTAGATGATGAAGCGTTAGTATTAGCTACATTTACAGCTATTGCCGACGAAACACCAGTAGAGCCACCAGTCGCAGGATAGGAGCTGATGCTCTATGATTCTTGATCCTAAAACGGATTTGGACGAAATCAAAAACGCGTTAAAAATCGACACTGACGAAGACGATGTGGAAGTAAGCCGTGCGGCACAGGCTGCTGTAGCATATGTAAAGGGGGCTATCGGGAATGATAAGCCCTCTTTTTATAAGCAAGAAAATGACACGGTTGATCTGATTAATTTAGCTATTCTGCAATTAGCAGATCATTATTACAACGCTCGATCAGCAACCGTGAGTGGGAACTTGCGAGAGTACGATTTAGGTTTTACAAGCCTAATCTTGCAACTCAAAGCAAGTTATTTGCTTTTTGTGGAGGAGGAGTAGCGTATGCCCCTTATTCAAACAGGAAATTTAAATCAACGCATCAAGTTTGTCCGAGATACGACGGTTAAGGATGAGGACGGGCAAGTTGTCCCGACTTCTACAACCATTCTTACTTGCTGGGCAAGTGTGCAGACACAACGCCTGAACGATATTAAGACGTCGATTGGTACGGCTTTGGAAGGAACACTGACGTTCATTATCCGCTACCAACAAAAATCAGAGCTAACCAATGATATGAAAGTGCGTTGGAATGGAAAAACGTTTGAAATCATTACGATTACGAAAGGCGAGTTTGCGAAGGACTTCACGACAATCATTGCAAAAGAGGTTTCAAAATGAGTGTAGAAGTCGATGCAACCGAAGTGTACAAAGCGCTTAGGGAAGTAAAAGCGAACGTTCAACGAGTGGAAAGCCCAGCACTTAGAAAGGCTGGGGAGTATGCGAAGACGGAACTGGAAAAGAATACACCACGCTGGGATGGCAAAAAATCGAACGGCAAACGCGGATCGTACATGCAGGAACATGCAAAGGATCACGTTGTCACTGGTTCAGTGAAAAACGGCACGATTGATATTGGCTATGACAAAGATGTTTCTTGGCGGATGCACTTTATCGAGTTCGGAACAATCAAACAAGATCCAAAAGGTTTCGTACAAAAAACACAAAAGCAAATCGAAAAACAAGTAACACAAATCATTGCTGACGAAGTAAAAAGGAGGCTAGGACTTTGAAAACGGCAGTATCACAAGTCTATTCAATTCTGAATAGCAATGAAAAAACAAAGAACATTGATTTTTACACCAATAGTGTTCCGGAATCAGCTCAAACAGTACCTAGCCTTCCAGTTGGCAGAATTACAGAGATATCCGGCAACTATGAAGATTTCGCAAGCAACAATCCTTTGACCATTCAATTCAACGTACAAGTAGATGTATGGGTGTCGACCTTAAAAGAGGTTGATGCCTTTTATTTTACTCTCGATGAGGTTATGAGGGGGAATGGTTGGGAATGCACCTACACCGAACAAACCGATGATGAGGATTTGGAAGGTGCAAAGCGGATTATCAAACGATATGTAGCAAATATTTCACTAAATTAAAAGGAGAGAAAATAGATGGCAACAGTAGGATTTGAGAGCGTCATTTTTGGCGTAAAAACAGGTGCAGACGGCACCCTAAAAGAATTAGTAGCAGATAAGTCGAAAGGCGGAGCGATCGAAGCTAAAATTACTGGATTAGGCGCAACTTCTAACACAACATACGCTTCAAACGTACCATTCTTCATTGCAAGTAAAGGGGTTTCGTCACCAAAAGTTACGCTTGATGTGGCAGACTTAATGGATAACGGCATTTACAGCGAAATCATTGGCGCTAAAATCGTGGATGGTGTAAATGTAATTGGTTCAGAAACTGAAGCACCTTACGTGTCGGTAGTCATGGTTACAGCGAACAAAGAAGGAAAACGCTTATTCATGGGAATGACCAAAGGAAAATTCAGTCATCCAGATATCGACATGAAAACAGCTGAAGACAAAGGGGTAGAATTGCAAACCGATTCTATCGAAGGGGAATTCATTTCTGATGAACGTGGCTATGTATACTTAACAGCCGTAGAATCAGAAGAAATGACCTTACAAAAATTCAAGGACTTGGTAAATAACAAAGCGGGGGAGTAGTTAACCCTGCATCTACACCAATTAAAGAAGATACAGGGGCAGCAACACAAACAGAGGGTTAGCCATTTTTGGCTAGCCTTATTTTTTTGTAAAAAACAAGGAGGAAAACAAATGATTGAATTGCAATTGAAACTTGACGGAAAGAAAAAAACATTCAAACAACAAGATATTTCCGCACGTGCAATGCGTGAGTGTATCAAATTTTACGAGAAAGCGGAAAAAGCAGACCTAACTGATTTAGAAGCAATTGATTCAATGATTGCAATTACAGCAGATATTTTCCAAGATCCAGCAGTTACATTTGATGCTATTTTAGACGGTTTGACTGCGAGCGAGTTAGTACCGGCATTAGAAAGTGTTTTTGAACAAATCAATGAACTGGGAAACAATGAAAAAAAGCAGACGGCGAGCAAAAAGAAATAAGTTTTTCTGAAGCTAGGAAAGCAATGGATCAAATCTACAAAGATTTAATCGAAGCAGGTTGGACGATGAGAGATGTGGACGAAGCCGACTATCATTATTTGTTACACCTTTTTGGAGAAGTGGAGCGTGGCGAAGAATATGTAGATGGTGCTGATTTCATCAAACAATTTTTATCGGCTGAAGACTTGGTAAAACTTGAGGAAGGAGGTAAATAATGGCAGGAAAAGGACAACCGGCAGGAAATATCAAGCTAGGGATTAGTTTAGATAGCACTAGTTTTGGTAACACGCTGGACGAAATCAATGCGAAAGTCAAACAAGCAGAATCGAATATGCGTGCCAATCTAAAGGCCTATGATTCAGCAGGACGTTCATACGAAGCACTTAGTCAAAAGACGAAAGACTTGTCTACGGTTATGGAAGGGCAAAACGCCAAAGTAAGAGAATTAACAAAGCGCCGTGATGAAGCGATTAGCAAGTATGGCGAGGAATCGAAACAAGTTGCTAACCTTAACACACAGATAAACAATGCTACCGCAAAATATAATGCTTACAGTCGCCAGTTGAATGACACAAAAAAAGAATTGGTGTATTCCAAAACAGCCGTCAATGATTTATCTGATGAAATCAAAGAAAATGAACGGCAAATGAACGCCGAAGTCAAAGCGTTGAAAGCCGCTGGTGATGAATCTGGTGCGTTTGAAGCAAAACAAAAAGGGCTAGCCAAACAAACGGAATTATCCGAGAAAGCTATCGAAGAACAGCGCAAAGTTGTGAAACTGATGGCTGATGAGTTTGGCGATTCAGCAAATGAAACCGAAGATGCAAAAAGGGCATTAGAAAAGTTAGAACGACAAAGCCAAATATCTAGCAGGCAATTAGAAGCACTCAAAAGCTCCAGCGATCAATCAGGAAAAAAAATAGAAGATTTTGGCGACAAATCAACAAGGTCAGCTAGGAAACTGGACGGACTAAAAGACAAATTAAGCTCGCTAAAAGGCGCATTTTCGTTTGGTGCAGTCGCTGGATTAGCTTCACAAGCAGTTGGCGGTGTTGTTAACAGTTTCATGGGGTTGAAAGATGAAGCAGTAGAGGCTTCCGATTCAATGGACAAGTTTGTTCAAACAATGCAATTTGCTGGTATAGATAATTCGAAAATTGAAGAATCTAAAACAGTGATGAAAGATTACGCCGACCAAACGGTTTATGAACTAGGCGACGTAATGAATACGACCGCACAGTTGGCAGCCAACGGTGTGAAAGACTTTGATGGTCTAACGCAGGCAATCGGTAATGTCAATGCCGTTTCAGGTGGTAACTCAGATACGTTCAAATCGGTAGCAATGGCAATGACACAAACTGTCGGTGCTGGCAAATTAACAACTGAAAACTTTAATCAGATTGCGGATGCCATTCCGGGCGCTTCAGGGAAAATTCAACAAGCATTGAAAGAAATGGGCGCTTATACTGACGGAGACTTCCGCGAGGCTATGGCAAACGGAGAAATCTCTGCTGAAGAATTGAATGAAGCATTCATGCAATTAGGTATGACTGATGTAGCTAAAAAGGCAGCAGGTTCCACAGCTACGATTGAGGGGGCGGTTGGAAATCTGCAAGCCAGCGCCGTAAACATGATTAATGAAATAATTAATGCTTTCGGCAAAGGCAATATCACTTCTTTGATCAGTGACATAGGCAAAGGAATTGACGACTTAACAACCAAAATCAAGCCAGCAATGGAAAGCATAAAAAACGTCGCTCAACCTGTATTTGACATGTTGAAAAAAGGGGCTGACATAGCAACACTTGCTTTTGGGACGCTGTTTGGAACGTTAGATGGAGATCAAGCAAAGCAAGGCTTTGACATTCTAACTAAAATTTTCCCACCAGAAATGGTTACTTTCGCACAAGATACCATAGAAAAAATAAACAATGCGGTTAAGACATTATTTGACGTATTCAAAGGCAAAGCGGATATGGGAGACGTGCTGGCTAAACTAGGTTTCTCCCCAGAAACAATCTCTAAAATACAAGATTTTTTTGATAATCTCAAAACATATTTTGATGGTACTATGACAACCATTAAAAACGGAATAGAAATTGGATGGCAAATTGCAAAAGGAATTTTCGATACTTTGTCGCCATATATAATGCCCATTATAGAAAAGATAGGCGGAGCTTTTTCTAAAATTGGAAAATCGATGACCACATTTTGGAATGAAAATGGTAAACAGATTATTGAAGCAATTAAGAACTTTTTTACGTTTATACAGCCCGTTGTAAAAATCGTTATGGATTTAGTTATGGGGTTCATTGACAACATAATAGGTTTAGTCGAAGGGATTATGAACGTCATTCAAGGTGCTATCAAAATCTTCACTGGTTTATTTACTGGCGATTTTTCTAAGATGTGGGAAGGAGTAAAACAACTGTTTTGGGGTTCTATCCAAGCAGTATGGAATTGGATTCAAATACTATTCTTCAAACGGATTTTAGAAGGAGTAAAAGGTTTGTGGACTGGTTTTTCAGGCTCAATAAAAGGGCTATGGGAAAGTACTAAAACTTTCTTTACTGAAGGTATTTCCAAAACTTGGGATAAGCTAGTCAATTGGGTAGTTAATTTGTTGGGCAAAGTTGGCAACCTGAAAACCACGTTTGGCAATTTCATCCAAAACATGTGGAACGGCGTGAAAAACTTCTTCAGCAATGGCGTTGGAGATACGTGGAATAAGGTAGTCGGCTGGGTAAAAAACATTTTCAACAAAGCAACTGAATTGAAGAACAAAGTTTCTGATGTAATCGGTAACCTGTGGAACGGTATCAAAGACAAATTCCGTAGCGGTATTGATACAGTATTCAATTGGTTTTCAGAACTACCGACGAAGATGAAGGATGCCATTATTGGCGGTAAAAATGCCATTGTTGATGCGTTCAAAGGTATTTTCAATGCAGCGCTTAAAGCAATAGGCAAACCAGTTAACGCAATCATCCATGGAGCTTCATGGGTACTAGAAAAACTGGGTGCAGAACCTCTACAAGAATGGGACGTACCGCAATACGCAAAAGGAACGCCAAACGGAGGACATCCAATCAATGGTCCAATGATGGTTAATGATGGACGTGGAGCAGAAACAGTTATTACACCAGATGGTAGAGCATTCATACCTAAAGGACGCAACGTAGTATTAAATGCACCAAAAGGCACACACGTTATCCCAGCCGAAGAAACAGCTATGATGTTAGGTCAAAAGCGTCCTAAGTATCGATACAAAAAAGGTACTGGATTTTTTGGTGCTTTAGGTAATATGGCAAGCAAGTCATGGGATTGGGTAAAAGATAAAGCTAAAGGACTTGGAGATGTAGTCGGAGATGTATGGGATTTTGTAACAGATCCAGGGGCATTAGCTCGGAAAGTATTAAATGGTCTTGGCGTACTGGAAGGGCTTGTCAAATATCCTTTAGATGTTGGTAAAGGTATTCTAAGCAAGGCTACCGAAGCATTGACGAACAAAATCACAGAACTATTCAGCAGCGGCAGTTTAGACACTTCGATGGGCATGCAAGGCGTTTACAAATACTTGGCGGACGTTGCAGTTGCAGTAATGAAGAAGTTTCCAGGCTTTCAAGTAACCTCAGGTTATCGTGAAGGCGATCCATACTCACACGGAAAGCACAATGCAATTGATATTGCGCTACCGGGAGTCGTGAATGGTTCCCCTAGATACACAGAAGCAGCCAATTACGCATTTGAGAAGTTTGCAAACAAAATCGGCTATGTTATCACAAATGGTAAGGTTCGTGACCGTTCAGGACAATCAGGTCAACCAGCAACTGGTGCATGGGAGCCATGGCCTGATGGCGACCACTACGACCACGTGCATTTGAACGGTGTTAGAGATCCGCAGGGCGGACTTGTTAGCGGTGGCGATAGCGTTGGCGGGAGTGGCGTAGAACGCTGGCGGCCATACGTAAAACGTGCTTTGAAAATGAATAACTTACCAACCTCATCCGCTTATGTTGATGCGTGGATGCGACAAATCCAAACAGAATCAGGTGGCAATCCGCTTGCCATTGGTGGAAATGACGGCTTAGCAGACGGCAATGCTACTGGATTGCTCCAAACAAAACCGGGAACATTTACTGCGAATGCTTTTCCAGGATATGGCAATATAATGAGCGGTTTCGATAATATCTTAGCAGCTATCAACTACGCTAAAAAACGCTATGGTTCGGATATGTTAGGTGTGATTGGGCGTGGTCATGGTTACGCAAACGGTGGAATTGTAAACCAACATCAAATTGCGGAAATCGCAGAAGGAAACAAGCCAGAAATTATTATTCCGTTAGATAAGGCTAAACGATCAAGAGCAATGCAGTTGCTTGCGATTGCTCAAGATAAGTTAGGAGTAAAACCAAAAAGCGCAAATAATAGTAGCGATTCGAGCGGAACGTTAGAAACATTAGTTTCACTGATGATTCAGCAGAATAACTTGCTATCTAAACTTTTAGCAAAAGACACAAGTGTCAAACTTGATGGTAAAGCAATTGCAGACAATACAAACGGATACTTAGGTAACCAGTTGAAACGTTCGCTATATACAACAGGTTAGGAGGGATAAAGTGAATGGCTATTTAATCGATTTTCGCTTCATAAAAAATCAAGAGATAGTATCTCTAAAAGAAAAATTGGGCATAGAGTGTATTTCTTTTGCACGAAAAGCACCACAACTAAACGTAGAATACCAAGAATTTTCAGGGTCAAACGGTTCGAGAGAAGTCGAAAAAAGTTTCAAATCGTTCACTATCGAAGTGGAATTTTATGCTGAATTCAAAAATATGTATGACTATCAACTAAAAGAAACTGAATTATACGCGTTTCTATTCGATGACGAAGGATATTATATTTTTACAGATAGAGAACCGGGCAAAAAATACTTTGTCCGTCCTAACTCAGTAGAAGTGAATGAAGTTGGTCTAAGATATGCAACTTACAAGACGACTTTCACTGTTTTTAGAGGTTGTTCCGAATCGATGGCTTCCACGTTATCGGATTTTTCACTGTCTAATGAATGGCAATTTTCACAAGGTCTAGTTGCGGAAGATTATAAGTATACGCACCGAACCAGTAATTTTATCATTTATAATGCTGGCGATTTTGCTATTGATCCACGTGAACATGCTCTAAAAATCACTTTGGAAGGTGAATCAGAAGGCAACGTGACCATTTTCAACAAAACGACAGGGGAACGATTCATCTACTATCCGGAGTTTTCTACGTTGCTAGGCCAAACTTTGACTTTAGACCGTGTTTATCCGAAGTTGAACGGTGTAAATTGCGGAATTGACACGAATTTAGGTTTGATAACGTTAGCGGTTGGAACGAATGAAATTGAAATACAAAATGTTACTAGAGTGGAGTCAAAATGGGACTTCAATTTTTTGTATAAGTAGGTGGGAATTTGAAAGATATTTTTATCCAAGACTACGAGAAAACAAAAAAAGAAATATTGACTGACTACGATAAAAGTACATTTACTGAAAATTGGCAAGAGAACGAAACGTGGGAAATTTCGTTCACTATTGTCAAAACAAAATTCAATGAATTGGCTTTTGATTTAGTCGATTACGAAAATTCAGTATTTTTCAATGGACAAGAGTTTATCGTAAAACAAATGGGCGTTTCTGCCGAAGGGGCAGCAATCACAAAAACAGTTACAGCCACGCACATTTACTACACCATGCAAGATGGCTTTCAGTACGACACAATCACAGGAACACGCTCTATCAACCAACTGCTAGCGCATGTTTTCAAACCTGATAACCGTGGATTTACATGGAATGTTGTAGATCCGAACAAGAAGTTTTTGCCAGTTCAACAAGAAAACTTTGGGAATGGGAACTATTTGAAACTGGTTGAAGAAATTTTGAAAGACTATGATGCGATAGTGATTCCGGACAACAAAAACCTTACTTTCTTCCCTCGTTCAGAATATGGTAAAAAAACTGAAGAACAAATACGCTACAAATACAATACCGATTCCGTGAAATTTGATATTGATACTTTTAATTTGAAAACACAGATAAAAGGATTTGGCAAGAAAAAAGAAGACGACACTTACTACTTCACGCCAATCACATATACAAGTAAGCAGTCGGAAAAATGGGGTATACGTGTTCAAAGTCCAGTTAGTGATGATCGTTACACCGTATCAGGAAACATGCTAGAACGTTTGAAGCAAGACTTGCAAGACTATCCAGCAATCACTGGCACAGTTACTATGAAATGGCGTGTAGAGCCTAATAAGGGCGATTACGTGGCGTTTGTCTATGAGCCGTTAGGTGTCAATACCTATATTCAAGTAGTAGGAATCAAGACGTATCCAGCATTGGAAAATAAACCACCAGAAATCACATTGAGCAACACAAAGAAAACAATGACGTCGATACTCGCTGAAATGGCGAAGAAAGGAGTGATTTGATGGGGTTATTAAAATTAATCAGTAACCGTATCTCTACGGAATGGAAAGAGAAATTCAATAAAAACATTGACTACCTCAATGATCTTGAAAAGAAACTGTCTGATCAAGACAAATCAACGAACAGTCGAATCGATAACTTAGTGATGCATTCAGGCGGTGATTCGCCAAACGAAGTAGTGGATGCTCGGGTGAATCACAAAGGTGAAACATTCGCTACTTTACAAGGAAGACTGACAGACACCGAAAAAAAGGTTTCTGAAAGCGTCTCTATCCTAGAAAAAAATCAAGCTGATACAAAAGCACAAGTCGCTCAATTAAACAATAGTGTAGAAACAATCATTGGTGGTAGTGCTGACTGGATAAATCTTTATGTTTCAGCTGATTTGGGGAGCGACCAAATTGGAGATGGATCAGAAGAAAAACCATTCGCAACAATTCAGATGGCTGTAAATCAGATCCCGTTAGTTTCTATTCCTGGGATTAGCATTTGGATAGATGATGGTGTTTATTTGGAAGATGTTTCCATAAGAAATGTTAGTGCTACTACTATTCATATTGGCCCTAAAAATGATACATCTGTAATTGATCCATCAAAATCAGATATGCCAGTAAAACTTCGCAGTCTTTCATTTTATCAATGTAAAGGTTTTTTCAAGGTCACAGGTCTTCAATTTGTAGATACTATAAATGCACCCAAAAATAGTGGGTTAATATATAGTTTGATGTTGCTACAAGGAGGATATCTTTCTGTCGATAAATGTAAGTTTGCTGAGGATAACAGAAATTTAATCAGCGCAGCGATTTATACAGAAGGGTTGTCTGCTTCTAACGTCTACAACAGTTGCTATTTTTATAGACAAAATATTGTAGTTTATGCCAATTTAATGTCACAAGTTCTTATATCGCAACAAACAAGCGGCAAAGAAAACACAACAGGTGCTAGGAGTAAGGATGCAATCATTCGTGGGAAATTTTCAGTGGGTTTTGCTGATATAAATGAAGATGTTAAAGATCTTGGCTTAATCATTACTAAAGGGACGGTGTTGTCCTGATGGCGTTTAAAATAAATGAATCGATTATCGTGATTCAAGCAGAAGCAATCAATCCAATTCAGACGAATGTTGTTTTTTGGTCGCATGATCGAGGAACAGCTAAGCTTCGAATGAAGTTAGTTCGGAAAAACGGCATCCCTCAAAGCTTACCCGAAGGGACGACTGTTCCGATTCGATTGATGTTTCGGTCTGCAACAGCAGAAGGGGGATATGGAAAACATGACTATCTCGCCACCATCGAAGATCG